>ENA-ORXU01000158-ORXU01000158.1-marine-metagenome-genome-assembly--contig:-NODE-158-length-88409-cov-5.558744_pt1 | contig 88409 bp, 75 predicted proteins | sample MGYA00237869_ERZ511484 | MGnify/ENA metagenome assembly ERZ511484 | reverse complement strand
GCCGCCTTTTTTATGAAAGCCTTGTTGTTAACGCAGCAGGGCTTTCTCCATTTAAAGACATTTGTGAGCGGCGACCTACTCTGCTGCCCATCCTTGACACGGTGGTCAAGGCACCTGCATCATAGGTGCATGTAGCACCTATGGTCTCGCTGAAGGCTCGACTTCATTAGGCGAGCCGCCTTTTTTATGAAAGCCTTGTTGTTAACGCAGCAGGGCTTTCTCCATTTAAAGACATTTGTGAGCGGCGACCTACTCTGCTGCCCATCCTTGACACGGTGGTCAAGGCACCTGCATCATAGGTGCATGTAGCACCTATGGTCTCGCTGAAGGCTCGACTTCATTAGGCGAGCCGCCTTTTTTATGAAAGCCTTGTTGTTAACGCAGCAGGGCTTTCTCCTGTAAGGCCCAGTCCTTCTCTTACAACTAGACGGGATTGATTATTGGGATGCATACGTCTCGCATCTTTGTGTGCAGTGTCGATCTCCGTGCCATATCTTTACGCAGTGTGCCGAGAAGAGTCATAGTAGTTGGAAGAGTGCACTGTGCCTCTTTGTCATTCTGTGTTTTACTAGACTCGGTGTGAATATCGTAGGTGGTGAGGAGCACTACCTGACATATGCCAAGCAGTTTATGGATCCATCTTGGATCCCAGGTTCGTTTATCCTGACAGAGTTTGCTGGAACTCGTGTAGTCTATCAGTATATCGCTGGCAGTTTGCTTCGTATCGTCGATTTCCCAGCGGCAGTAGTGATTCTGAGGCTTGTAGGTTATGTAGGACTGGCACTCGGATTGTCTTCGCTTCACAGAAACAGTAAAATCCCTTGGACACTGGGTATAGCCGTATTCATGCTTTTTATAGTAGGGGGACAATCTTTCTTTGGAGGAGAGTGGATATTCTACAGTACGGAGCCGAAAATCTTCGCTTATATATTTTTATTCTTTGGACTGTCTTTCTATCTCAGAGAGCAGTGGCTCATGGTCGCCTTGTGCCTAGCCATAGGCTGTCATTTTCACTTTCTCGTGACAGGATGGTTTGTATTGTATCTTGGTATTGACACTCTACTGCAGAAGAAATGGATGCCAGCATGTAGTATGACAGTCCTATTTGGATTGCTGATCCTTCCGTTCTTTTATTATCTCTATCAAGGCTACCTTGCGGAGGAAGTAGCATGTCATCACGATCTGGGTTATGTCTATAACTATTATCGAGTGCCACATCACACGGGTGTTTTTAAGTCGGTGGAATTTTTTATTGACAAGCAATTGTCTGGTGTGATCAAGTCGTTGTTAGCTCTTTTCTTTGCGATATACATCTTGCTTCGGGAGGAAGACCAAGTTGCTCGGACTGTAGCGCGATGGGTCATCATTATCATTTCATTTCACATCTTATTTTTGATATTGGCCTATGTTGATGCACAGGTGATGAATCACAAGGGAGGATTTCTCCTGAGCTATTACCCCTTTAGATCAAGCGCTATGGCTATGTATCTCAGCTATTTACTAGCTGCTCGCTACGGCTATTTGCACTGGTCTGAGCATCGTCATGTGAAGATGATCAAAACTGCATTGATATTATTTTGTGTTGCAGTTATTCTCATTCAGACTGTGGATAATGTCAAGAAGCAAATTCGATATACTGCATCGTCTGAGTACAAGGACATGTGTGCTTATATCAAAGAAACTACTCCGAGTGATGCGATCTTTGTCATGAGCGAGATGCCATTTAGTGAAACACAGCGTGCCTCTTTTCTCCGTCTCGCACAGAGGGAGCCATTTGCGATTAAGAAATTAGTGCCAGCCACCAAAGCAAAGATGTGTGAGTGGTATACCAGACAATTACATCAGCAGGAGATTGCAGAGGACTGCAGTTACTTTGCTGAGCTTAAAGAAGAATATCAGCTTGACTATTTGATTACACTACAAGATGAATGTCTCGAGGAAGGCCTCAAGAAGATCTACCAGAATGCAGAATATATCATTTACCAGAGCAGCTCGCACTAGGAGTAATGACTTGCTGAAACTACCATGCTAGACATATACATAGATCGCCTTAGTCCTAATCAAGCAGAGATTGTCTCCCTTATCACAGATTATTTGGATGGTCTGCCGGGTATAGAGAAGAGATGGCGCTGGAGCGTGCCCTGCTATTTCAGAAGGAAACTCTTATGCTATATAAATGCGGTTAAACCCAATTAGTGCATCAGGATTTTTTTATTGGCTCTTCAATTTATATAACATCCATGTTTACAGTTACTTATATTGATTTGGAACATTTTGCGAGTGTAACTTTTTCTTACGGAAAAAATGACTCTCTTTAAAGGCCCTTAATCAATATGTCAACTCTCGTCAATTTGCTTCGCGCCTAGCGCCTATCTGCTTCAGCCTCAGGCACCTACCAGAGGTAGGCAAGCTTCACCTGCTCGACTTACGAAGTGAAGGCTAGCTTGCTCGCCTTACGCAGTGAAGACGAGCCTCTTCGCCATAGCACGCTATGACTCGTCGGCGGAGCACCTGACGCTCTTGCAGATAATCACTATCCATCGAAGCCTAATGCACGAATTGGGTTAAAGGTGACGGTATAGAGTTCTGCTTCATGAATGGTTACTTGATGGATATAGAAGATAAGAGGCTGCTAGCCAAGGGTAGAGCTCGCGTGAAAGGTATATCGATCATAGATCCTAGAGACATAGACTGGGCGCTAGTCCAACTATGCATAGATTTGGCACTAGAACTGGACGAATGATCGTAGTCCAATCATAGACCATGTACACACTTACAGAATTGGCCACTATATCGGGTGTAGAGCCGCAGAGGCTCAGACTATGGAAGACGCGCTACGACTTTCCTAAGGCTCTTCCCATCAGAGAGCACAGCAAGTATACGGAGCAGGAACTCATACGCCTAGTGAATATTTCCATTCTCCTCACACAAGGATGGCGCATCAGTAAGGCCCTTAGTCTTGCACCTGACGAGTTGCGTACACGCGCCACTGATTTATCCTCATCATCGATGGCCAAGTTTCGCTTTGCTGCAGTGATCAATGGTCTCATCAGGCACATCTTTGACTACGACCAATTATCATTTGTCAGACTTTATCAGAGTGCGCGCTCGCGGATATCTATGGCAGAGATGCTCACTGAAATCGATTTTCCTTTACTACAGCGTATTTCTCTTCTTTGGAGAAATGAGAAAGTGAAAAACATGCATCAGCGATTTCTCGCCGAGCTGTTGATGAAGTCCTATGCTTCTGACGTCTACACACGCCTACTGACGCAGACATCGGATAAGGATGCAATCATTCTCTACAGTGGAGAGGGCACCTATAGTCGTCTTTTTATGTATTTCTCAGCAGTGTACTTGATGACACGAAAGCGATCTCTGATACTTTTGGGCGAAAGCCTCAGCTACCGTGAGATCAGTAAATCAGATCTGAAGGATCGGTTTATGATTGGATTTGATGATGCCTATCCCGTGGATAAAGACAAGATAGTGTGTATCGACACACGTACTAGAACTTCTTCACTACACTTACCCCTACTTCTGGATCAGATCCTCATCAATCGTTTTAGCTCCTGAGTCACCGGTACTTTCCGCTGATGGATCCTCTATGACATCCTTGAAATCTACCATTTTACCCATATACACCAGGCTTCTCAGCTTGGTGTAATCTAGTGTACTTAGATCCGAAGGAATAAGCATGTGCGTGTCGTCGGTGTCTTTGATAAATATGGGCGCACTCTTTTCATAGTTGGCGAAGCTCTTGTAAATCTGATCGAACTGCGTGGATGATGTAATTATAATTTCATGCATCTCCGGAAAATCTCGAGCAATATTATTAAGATTGAGGTAGTCGTCCTGCTGGGAGATGAACTGTGCATCTGTCTGATGAGCCCGAAGTTCATCCGGACCGATCAAGCGATGAGTGCCATTTTCACCAAAATTTTTCTTGAACTTATTTAAGACATACTTATTGACGTCTTGACTAGAGGTCATCGCGAAGAGGAAGCCCATATCTAGTAGATCAAACTTATCATTGAGATCATCCGTATAGATATTGGCTGCGAATGCATCGAGTTCTAGACTTTTGGCGCTTTGAATGTAACTCTGATTGCTGTCAATCAAGACCACATGACGATCATTGTCGCTTAGATAAGATGCGATGACTCGAGCAGCGTCATTAGCTCCTACAATCATGATACCATTACTCTGAGGTAAGACTACACCTAGGAGCCTAGCAAGGAGACGAGCTGTAGTAGCATTGAGCAAGACCGTGCCGAGTACAATCAAGAACACGAGTGGAACGATATACTCTGCGCCAGGGACATTGAGCCCTTCTTTAGTGAGCCGGAGACCGAAAAGTGATGCGATGCCTGCTGCTACGATTCCGCGAGGGCCGACCCAAGAAATAAAGACTTTTTCTTTGAGCCGGAGCTCACTGTTCCGAGTACTCAGAAAGACTCCGATGGGCCTGAGGATCAAGATCACTACTCCAAACAGCGCTAGCGCTCGCAAATCGAGCAACTCTAGATCGGCCATATTGATATTGGCAGCTAGCAGTATAAAGAGAATCGATATGAGTAGCACACTCAGGGACTCCTTAAAGAAAAGTATCTCTTTGATCTGTGGCAGATCCATGTTGCCTAATACCATGCCCATCACTACCACAGTGAGTAGTCCTGACTCGTGCTCGAGCACATCTGATAGTACAAAGACGCCCATCACCATAGCGAGACTAAAGACATTCATCAGGTAATGTGGAATAAGCTTTTTACGCAGCATGAGGGCAAGGGCGTGAGCCGCCAAAAACCCAAGGGATAAGCCTACGAGTACAAGAAGGGCAAATTTCTTGAGAGCCTCACTGCTGAAAGTCCCAGCAGCGTGACCGACTTCGTGTGCCGATATGATGAAGTCAAATACGAGTACTGCCACCAGTGCACCGATCGGATCTATAAGGATCCCTTCCCACTTAAGGACAGCACCGACTTTGCGCGAAAGCGGTATATTCTGTAGGATAGGCGCGATCACTGTAGGACCTGTCACGATGATTAATCCGGCGAATAAGAAGGAAATATCCCATGGCAGATTGATCAGGAAGTGAGCAGCGATTCCAGCTCCGATAAAGGTCACGAGCGAGCCCAAAGTGATCAGCTTTCCTATCACTGGTCCTACACCTCGTAGCTCCTTACGCTTAAGGGTAAGGCCACCTTCAAATAGTATGATACCTATTGCTAGAGATACAAAGTAGAAGAGTGAATCTCCTGGAAAGAGGCCATGTCCAGTGACCTGGTCATAGATTGGCTGAAGCCACTTTTCTTCTTCGCCAGTCCAGAATTTTGAGAAAGGACCGACTGCCAATCCGATGAGAAGTAAAGGCAGTATAGCAGGCACTTTGACCTTCCAAGCGATCCACTGTGCAGTGATTCCTAGGACTATGATGGCAGCCATTTCGAGCATATCAGAAGATTTTACCTCTAAAGTAGACTAATCACACCAGATGCGTATGTCTCCTCATAGCTCCACGTATCTTTGTAGACCCTTAGACCGCCGATTCTCTTAGCGTCGTGAGATCTATCGGACACTACTGCCATGGCATTGAAATTTACAGAAGAGATACAGAGAAGAAAGACCTTCGGGATCGTCAGTCACCCGGATGCTGGAAAGACTACACTTACCGAGAAGCTGTTGCTCTTTGGTGGGGCGATACAGACTGCGGGTGCTGTAAAGAGCAACAAGATTAAGAAACATGCGACCTCTGATTTCATGGAGATCGAGAAGCAGCGTGGTATCTCAGTAGCTACGTCCGTGATGGCATTTGAGTACAGGGGCTATAAAGTCAATATTCTCGATACTCCTGGTCACAAGGATTTCGCAGAGGACACTTATCGTACGCTTACTGCAGTAGATAGTGCCATCGTCGTCATCGATGTCGCCAAGGGCGTGGAGGAGCAGACTGAAAAGCTCGTAGAAGTATGTCGCATGCGTCGTACACCTATGATTGTCTTCATCAATAAACTTGACAGAGAAGGTAAAGATGGATTTGAGTTGCTGGATGAAATAGAGCTCAAGCTCAAGCTCAAGGTCTGTCCCCTGAGCTGGCCTGTAGGAATGGGTCAGGATTTTCAGGGTGTGTATAATAAATATAGCGAGGAGCTAAAGCTCTTCCGGCCTCATAGTAAGCAAGACGAGGACAGTTACCTTTTGCAAGATCTCACGAGTTCAGATCTAGATACCGCTGTAGGAGAGAGAGCCGCTGAGGAACTACGCACTGACGTGGAAATGCTCACTGAAGTATACCCAGACTTTGACAGAGAGAAGTACTTGAACGGTGATCAAAGTCCTGTTTTTTTTGGGAGTGCAGTAAATAACTTTGGCGTCAAGGAGCTACTAGATTGCTTTGTCGATATAGCACCTAGCCCATTACCACGTATTACAGAAGAGCGTGCCATATCTCCACTGGAGGATACGTTTTCTGGTTTTGTATTTAAGATCCATGCTAATATGGATCCAAAGCACAGGGACCGCTTAGCATTCATAAGGATTTGTAGCGGCACCTTTGAGAGAAATACTAACTACTACCATGTGCGTAAGGAAAAGAAAATGAAATTTTCTAATCCTACCGCTTTTATGGCAAGTAAAAAAGAAGTCATTGATACCGCTTATCCAGGCGATATTGTCGGTCTCTATGATTCAGGAAATTTCAAGATTGGAGACGGACTCACAGAAGGTGAGGAATTACACTTTAAGGGAATTCCTAGTTTTTCTCCTGAGCTATTCCGCTATGTCAATAATACGGACCCCATGAAGTCTAAGCAACTTAATAAAGGTGTAGACCAACTCATGGACGAGGGTGTAGCTCAATTATTCACTAAAGAGGATAATGGTCGCAGAATCATAGGTACAGTTGGCCAATTGCAGTTTGATGTGATAAAATATCGACTCAAGGCTGAGTATGGCGCCTCCTGTGATTTTGAACCTCTAGCCATGCACAAGGCCTGTTGGCTAGAAGGTGATAGCTCTAAGATAGAAGAATTCGTGCGTTTGCGTAAGCGCAATGTAGCACGAGATAAAGAAGGTAGACCGGTGTATATGGCTGAGTCTGCTTGGATGCTCAAGACGGTTCAGGATAATCATCCTGACATAAAATTTCATTTTACTTCAGAATTTTAATTGATGGACGATCTGTTCAAAAATATCATTGGTCATTGCAAGACCTACGGTTTTATATTCCCGTCAAGCGAGATCTATGATGGTCTCAGTGCCACATATGACTACGGTCCCAATGGTGTAGAGTTAAAGAATAATATTAAACGCGCTTGGTGGAAAAGTATGGTGCAGATGCACGCTAACATAGTGGGAATAGATGCCGCCATCTTTATGCATCCACAAGTATGGAAAGCGAGTGGTCACGTTGATGCATTTAATGATCCCTTGATTGATAATAAGCAATCCAAAAAGCGCTACAGGGCTGATGTGCTAGTCGAAGACTACATGGCCAAAATTGAAGGCAAGATCGACAAGGAAATTACCAAAGCTAAAAAGCGTTTTGGAGAGGACTTTGACGAAGCCGTGTACCGCGACACCAATGGTAGAGTCCTTGGATATGCTCAGAAGCACGAAGATGCACGTGTACGTCTTGCCAAGGCTATGACGGACGGCGACCTAGAAGATCTCTATCAGATGATAGTAGATTATGAGATTGCGTGTCCTGAAAGTGGATCGCGAGAGTGGACAGAAGTACGCCAGTTTAATTTGATGTTTTCCACACAGCTCGGAGCAGTCGCTGGCGAGGAAGGAAAATTATATCTACGACCAGAAACAGCTCAGGGGATTTTCGTTAATTTCCTCAATGTCCAGAAAAGTGCCCGACAGAAAATTCCTTTTGGAATAGCACAGATCGGTAAAGCTTTTCGAAATGAGATCATAGCACGCCAGTTTATTTTCCGCATGCGAGAATTTGAGCAGATGGAGATGCAATTCTTTGTGGCTCCAGGCACCCAAGAGCAGTGGTATGAGCACTGGAAAGCTGAGAGACTGGCGTGGCACCAAGAGCTAGGTGGAAGCGAAGATGATTTGCGATTTCATAATCACGATAACTTAGCGCACTATGCGGATGCAGCAGTGGATATTGAGTTTAAATTTCCTTTTGGATTTAAAGAACTAGAAGGAATCCATAGTCGTACAGACTTTGATCTGACGCAGCATCAGGAGCTCAGCGGTAAGAAGCTGCAGTATTTTGATCCTGAACAAAATGAAAGCTACATACCGTATGTCGTGGAAACTTCGATAGGCGTGGATCGCATGTTTCTTTCTGCTCTTACGAGAGCCTACACGGTAGAAGATGTGCCTGACGGTAAGGGCGGCTCTAGTGAGAGAATAGTACTTAAACTGCATCCATCCCTCGCACCTACCAAGGTGGCTATATTACCTCTGCTTAAGAACAACAGCGATCTCACAGGACTCGCTCATCAAATCTATGACGCTCTCAAGCAGCATTTCCCTTGCGAGTATGAAGAGAAGGATGCTATAGGTAGACGCTATCGTCGTCAAGATGCTGTGGGTACACCCTACTGCGTGACCATCGATCATGACTCTCTTGATGATAAAGCCGTGACCGTGCGCGATCGTGATACCTTAGAGCAGGAGCGGATAGCGATTGCCGAGCTTGGGGATTATCTGATAAAGCGCCTGAGCTAAGAGGCAAGGAACTTGGACTTTACAAAAGAGCGTTAACTTCTCGTATGGAGCTCGAATATATACCTAGATACTCTGTGGCCGAGCGTCAGACTTGGAATGACGACTGGGAGCTCATTCACGGTTACCCTTATGCGATGAGCCCTAGTGCAAAAGGCCGACATCAGCAGAAGGCTGGAGCATTATTTCTAGCTTGGAATGATAGGCTTAGATCGTGTACATCATCACATATTTACTATGAATTGGATTGGATCATTGATGATCAAACTGTGGTTAGACCAGACATTTTGATCCATTGTGGAAAGCCGATAGAAGATTACTTACGCACGATCCCGGCATTGATCATCGAAATCCTATCTCCTTCCACGAAGCTAAAAGATCTCAACACCAAGAAAGATCTTTACGCTTCATCAGGTGTGAAATATTACATCACTGCCGATTCAGAGAGCGATGAGATTACCTTTCTTGAATTAGTGGACTGCACTTATGTACAGATGCCATCACGAGTATTTACGCTTTGCGATGAATGTACTGTATCGTGGTGATGAGACTGAGTGCTATCATCGGATAGATTAAATCAATTTGAGCGAAAGCTCTAAAATGAAAACATAACATCTCTCGAGGATTATACTGGCAAACTCGATAGCAAGGTGCCAGCAACTTAACTTTTCTTGTTACCCGCTGTGAGTGCTCTAGAGATGCATTTCAAAGTACCATTCAGAGAGAGCATGTATATCTGAATATTGAAGAATCGTGAACCTAGAACACACTAGGTATAATCAGATCCAGATCCGTGTATTTCATCTGGAAGCGTCTGGCGAGGTACTCATTGGTCAAGCAACCGTGATAGGTATAGACACCGTGTCGTAATCCTGCTCGCTGGGCGATAAGATTCTCCATTCCTCCATGACTGGCAGCAGCTGTCAATAGCGGTTGTAATATATTACTGATGGCCTTACTTGATGTCTGAGGATAACGGCTAGTAATATTGGGTACACAGTAGTGGATCACTCCATGACGCTGAAAGGTCGGTCGCTCTAGACTAGTCACTTCACTCGTCTCAAAGCATCCTCCCTGATCTATGCTCACATCGATAATCACAGAGCCCGTCTTCATACTCATCACCATCTCCTCTGAGACTATGATGGGTGCGCGACCTGTAGCACTGTGTATGGCTCCGATCACTACATCGGCTGTAGATAGATCATGTTGTAGATCTACAAGATTGATCGTACTGGTGTAGAGTTGTTGGCCTATTGCGTTCTGTACACGCAGAAGCTTGTACATACTATTATCATAGATGTGCACACGAGCGCCGAGTCCGAGTGCAGCGCGTGAGGCATACTCTGCCACGATTCCAGCTCCCAGGATGACTACCTTAGCTGGTGGCACACCACTGATTCCACCAAGTAGCTTGCCTATTCCATCACGTGCGGTGCTCATGAGGCTAGAAGCTATGGAGATGACGCTGATGCCAGCTATTTCACTCATACTACGTACCATAGGGAATGAGCCGTCCGCATCTTTTAGATACTCCGTCGCGATAGCGATGATCTTTTTCTTTTTAAGTATTTCTAGGACTTCCGCTGTCGCATAGGGAATCGTAAGAGGTGAGATGATGACTTGATTCTGTCCTAACATCTCAGCTTCCACCGCGCTTAGGGGCGCCGTCTTGAGGATCGTGTGAGCTTTATAGACTTCTCGCTTATCACTGGCAATTTCACCGCCTGCCTCAGAGTAATCGTGATCCGTGAAGTGCGATAGATAACCAGCTCCTGACTCTATGATCACACGGTGTCCTTGCCCTGACAAGTTTCTCACAGCTGATGGGGCCAGCGGCACACGACTCTCATCTGTATGTGCTTCACTTGGTACGCCGATGTAGAGTTTCTGCCGCTTTGGCATGACCTGGAGGGTTTCCTCTTGTGTCATGAGGCCTGCCATCGGCTTAGACCAATCACCTTTTTTTATAGAATCTGGCATAGGAGATGCATTAGCTCTTGTGGTGAGAAATTACGACTTTTCTAGTGCCTTTCGGCAAAATGTCTATCCGAATGTCAAGATACTGCTCGTGAAGATACGGAAGGATGAGATCTGGCCACTCGATCATGAGGATCGCATCGCTGTTCAGCATGTCCTCTATGCCTAGATCGAGTAGCTCTGTACTATCGCTCAAGCGGTAGAGATCCATGTGATAGATCTGAGTAGGTGTACCGTACTCCTGTACAAGGGCATAGGTAGGACTAGTAACAATATCGGTGAGCCCTAGAACTTTGGTATAGCTCTGCACAAGCGAAGTCTTACCTGCACCTAGGTCGCCTCGTAGTAGGATGACACGTAGATCAGGATACTCGTGGATGAGCTCTTGAGAGAGTACGTCCCAGTCAGCAAGCTTATCTATGTCTAGTTCCTGATCCATGATGACAAATGTAGTGTGAGGTATTTCTGCACAGTGCTTGGTAAGGGAGCTTTAGCTCTATGTTATTTATATGCTAGTAACGTCATAGACGTATAGCAAATTCACGATATAAAATTCTCACAAAATCAGTGGTTTAGGCCCATTTGACACCAGTCGCGCAGCTTGTGATACGTACCTTTGCTAGCTAGAATTACAAGCAAGTATGGCTGAGAATAAAAGCAATTATAGCGCTAATAATATACAGGCTCTCGAGGGACTAGAAGCAGTCCGTAAGAGGCCAGGAATGTACATCGGATCTACCGATACCAAAGGGCTTCACCACCTCGTATGGGAGGTAGTCGATAACTCGATCGATGAGCACCTTGCAGGGCACTGCTCGCGGATCGATACGATCATCCGAGAAGACAACACCATCTCCGTATCTGATGATGGTCGCGGTATCCCAGTAGGTATGCACGAGAAGCTGCAGAAGTCTGCCCTAGAGGTGGTCATGACTGTCTTGCACGCTGGTGGAAAATTTGATAAGGACACCTACAAGGTTTCTGGTGGACTCCATGGTGTGGGTGTATCATGTGTCAATGCTCTCAGTAGCTATCTCAAGGCGGAGGTACGCAGAGACGGCAAGATGTATGCTCAGGAGTACAGCGAGGGAAAGCCTACTACTGAGGTAGAGCTGATCGGTAAGACGGATGAGTCTGGGACGACCATCACCTTCACGCCAGATGACTCCATCTTTGAATCTCGTGTCTATAAGTACGAGACACTTGCTGGCAGACTCAAGGAACTCTCTTTTCTTAATGCTGGCTTGACCCTGACGCTCACAGATGAGCGCGAGTTTGAAGATGGCTTGCCTCGGACACAGACATTTTATAGCGAAGGCGGGCTCAAAGAGTTTGTCAAGTATCTTGATTCTAATCGTGTCTCGCTCCTAGATGAGCCTATCCATGTCATGGGTAAGGAAGATAATGTGGAAGTCGAGGTATCTATGCAATACAATACTAGCTACCAAGAGAATATCTACTCTTTCGTTAACAATATCAATACACGCGAGGGCGGTACGCACGTCGCAGGATTTAGACGTGCCGTCAATCGAGTCTTCAAGCAGTATGGTGACGACAACAAGCTTTTCACCAAGTTAAAGTTTGCCATTGCAGGAGAGGATTTTAGAGAAGGCCTTACATCCATAGTATCTGTGAAAGTCCCAGAGCCACAGTTTAAAGGACAGACAAAAGGCGAGCTAGGAAATAGCGAAGTCACAGGTATCGTATCTCGAGCTATGGGCGATGCCCTGAAGACTTTCCTTGAAGAGAATCCTAAGCAGGCCAAGCGCATCATTGACAAAGTTATCCTAGCTGCAACGGCAAGACACGCTGCCCGTAAGGCACGTGAAATGGTCCAAAGGAAAAATGTACTTACAGGTAGCGGACTACCTGGTAAGCTATCTGATTGCTCATCTAAAGACCCTGTAGAGTCAGAAATCTTCCTCGTAGAGGGAGATAGTGCAGGCGGAACCGCCAAGATGGGCAGAGATAGGAAAACTCAAGCCATCCTACCTCTCCGCGGTAAGATTCTCAATGTAGAGAAGGCTATGGAGCATAAGATCTACGAGAATGAGGAGATCAAAAACATGTTTACCGCTCTAGGAGTCTCTATCGAAGACAAGGACGGTGAGCGTGTGCTCAACACAGAAAAGCTCCGTTACCACAAGGTCGTGGTCATGTGTGATGCCGATGTAGATGGAAGCCACATTGAGACGCTCATCCTGACATTCTTCTTCCGATATATGAAACCGCTCATCGAGCAAGGCTATATCTATGTTGCCGCACCTCCACTCTACAAGGTATCCAAAGGCAAGAACTCAGTCTATGCATGGAATGAAGAAGAGCGCCAGTCAGCTGTAGATCAGTACAAAAAAGGAAAAGCTGAGACCAATGTCAAGATCCAGCGTTACAAGGGTCTAGGTGAGATGAATGCAGAGCAACTCTGGGAAACTACCATGGATCCAGACGCGCGTATCCTTAAGCGTGTACAGATTGAAGACGCCATGGAGGCTGATCGTATCTTCTCCATGCTGATGGGCGAGGAAGTACCTCCACGTAGAGACTTCATCGTCAGCCACGCCAAGTATGCTAACGTAGATATCTAGTCACGGCGACCCTTCCAGGCTGCTCGTATCCCAAGAATTGCTAGTGAGCCTGAGCCCACTGTAATCATCACATGCATCACAGTATAATATGCTATCTCTTGCATAGTATGTGTCCTATGCATTTGTAGGACGTTGCTGAGATACAGAGACATCCACAGAGCTAGGGCGATCAAGCCCAAGGGGTAGTACCACGGAGTAGTCACTGTGAGAAGCAGACAGAATAGGTAATAGCCGGCTACACCATAGCTGAGCAATTGCAACTTCCATGATCGATAGGCGTGAGACTTTTCAGCCCAGCGCATCCGCTGACCTAGAAGTGCCTTCCAGCTGATCTCTGGAGCAGTTGTCACAGCTAAGCTCGAGGAGGCGTGATAGCCCAGAGTGCCCCCAGATCTGAGCACATACTCAGCGAAGAAGATGTCGTCACCAGATCTCTGCTGCGAGCCATGATTGTCTGCAATGTATCCTGTATAAATCGCTCTTCCATCCACACTCGATGATCCGATTGTCTCACGGAGATCAATGGCGCAATTGGCGGCATTGCCCAGTGGCACTTGCCACGTATCTACGACATACGACTGTATCTTCATCAAGCTGTAGAGGTCCATTGACTGATAGATCTCAAGTAGGTTCCTAGTCGCTGCTAACTGTACTGTCCCAAAGTGCAACACATGACGCTCATTAGTTACAATTGCTTTCCATCGCTCGATCCATCTCGATGAAACACGGCAATCGGCATCTGTCTGCAAGATAATCTCATGGCGAGCGTGGGAGATGGCTTGAGCTACAGCAGCTTTTTTGCCCGACAGGGTACTAGGTAAAGATATTAGCTTCACTTGTGGCATAGACATCGCGTCAATAATCTCGCATGTCCTATCAGTACTGTGATCATCCACGATAATGAGTTCGTCAATCTTGGATAGTTGTGGTACGATGGAAGCTATGCACTCTGCTATATGATCCTCTTCATTTCTAGCGCAGATGATGACGCTTACTGTGATGTCAATATCGTGGACCGGTAAAGTTTCTTCAGGTGAGTACTTATAGACTCGCCAGCTGACATGCCACCAGGTCGCTATAAAGACGCAGGCTAAAGTAGCGGTGACGATGACTAAGTACAAGGATATCTAGCTACGTCCACGACGCACCGTCTCTCGATCCTTGAGGATAAGCGGTTCCTCGTCTATGATTTCAAAATCAGCATCTACGGTACGCTCCGCCGGTGCTCTGAGAGGTCCAGCTCCCGTAGAGAAATTACCTTTCATCTTTTGCCACTTATCATAGTTGAGCGCTTTAAGAAATAAAAAGAGAGACACAAGTGGGAACCCTACGATTGTGAGTAGTGTGAAGACAATACCAAGCAGTGGATTGGGCTGAAAGGAGCGCCAGAGCCACTTGCCATAGTCTAGGATCACATCTTTCTTGATGAACAGTGTGATAATCACCAAGGGTATAGCTACCCATGATAGGAGCTGCAGCGCAAACGACGCTAACTTAAAGAGCAAGAATATGGTTACAGCGGCCACAACAAGGGCGACCCACGGATTGATTCGCTTGATCATAGTACTTCTCTAACTGTACAAAGGTGCATTTCGTTCTATGCATAGTCTTGACTAGTCCATGATTGCTCCACTGATTAGTAATTAGGCGGTGCCGTCGACCAAGTCGATGAGATCGTTTACGCAGTTTCTTACTCGTGCGTATCTATGTAATAAATCACCTGATCGACCCACTCAGAGTGCATGTCTAGGATCACATCTGGTTGTACTCCGCGAGATTCGTACTGTAGATATTTTCCATGTTTCTTAGAGGCTAATTGGACCAGATATCTATCGCAGCTGAGGACTCCACCTATTGTACCCTTTATCTCATAGGTGAGCGTACCATTGGTCCTATGACCAAGCACGGTGCAGTTCTTGCCTTCTGCTACTGCTAGGGTAAATTGTTCTGCATTGCTGATGGTGGTGTGGTTGGTTATGAGATATACCTTACCTGTCTTGACGTGTTCTTTGATGATCCTGCGCAGTCCATCAGAGTTACGATCTCCGCCGCCACTATTGTCTCGTAAGTCTATGATGAGATGTGGCGCTGAGATATTGCCTTGTAAGGATGCATAGAATCTATCCGCTTCACCTAAGGTCGGATGCCATGAGCTGAAACTGCCTGCTTTTATATAAGTGATGTCATCTGAGATATCTCGGCGTAGGTAAGTAGTATCTCTGTGAATGCTCCTAGCTTGGTATTTCTCTGAGGAGTCTTTGCGGAATCCCATGGTAAGGAAAGTACCATGGTCAATCCTCTCCGTATAGCTAATCAGACGCTTACTACTCAGGCTCCCACCTACACCAAGCAGATAACCATCAGCTCCTGATGGCGTGAGCGAAGATCCCAGTACATCGACATAGGGAATGAAGGTGTATATGGTCTCTCCAGGGTTCCATATCGCGTTATTGCTTTGCAAGACTATCGCTATATAGTGTCCGTTACTCACATCAAGGTATAGTCCGAGTGAGAGCTGATCAGGGAGATGATATATCCCCTCGATATCATCTGCCTTTGATTTGCTGAGAGCCGCTTCCAGACTATCAAGCGATAGACTACTCCTAGGATAGGCACGATATAGTTCGCTCTGTTTAAATTTATCGAGCTGTGTCTGATTACCCCTGATTTCCTCCGTAGCGCCTTTGTCCGCGCCGTATAGTCGACCGTGATTATCATTAAGCGTCAGTAAGAGTTCTGCTAGCAAGAGATAACATTCATAGTCAGAATTCGCCTCTTGGACCAGCTTTTGCGCCTCGTCATATGACTTGAGATAGACCGATTTACTCATCTTGTAACTCGCCGTCTCCTTAATCATATCATGTAAGCTGGTGAGATCCGCCGTACAGCTGCAATCAGACATAGAGGCCTGTGCGGCCAAATGACTACTGGAAGAAAGAACTGCCAGAAATAATAAAATGAAGTAGGATTTTATCAGAGGTTTCATTAGCTTACTATTGGACACTTATAAGAGAGAAGTGCGCCTATAACAGCTTTTAGAAGTACAGAGTTCATGGAGCACGACGAGTATAGAGAGGAAGATTTTGTCGATTATATACCGTCATCGTACTACGCAGTACACTTAGCGACTATAGATACATCCCTATCCTGTCATCTATCACTTATGACTGTTCACTTAGTAGATGGCTCATAGGAAAGTGACCTGACTCTCGCATGATAACCATCTACTTGTCAAAATGCGGCCTATTCGGCCCTATTGTTATGTGCCATTAAGTTTTTCTCGCGATCAATCGATCTGAGTTGATAGCCGAGCTTGTCTTTCTTTACTACAATTATGAGAACAATGTGGCGCTGATAAATGAAATCGAAAACTGTACAATATCATCTACTAAGACATCGTAGCTTATGACTCTTGACATGCATCTTGGAATAAGAGTCTGCGGCAGTCGACTTCGACTCCGTGATAAGACTGCAGCTAGCCAATGTAGCTGCTTCATATTGACGTAGTCTTATCCGCGAACCTATGCTGTGCTGCAAATGACATTACAGGTAGTAGAGATGAAAGTGTCAGAAGAGTTTTTTTACTTTTAGTGGAGACATATGTGTCTGTAGGAATTATCGAATATAGTAAATTCTACTCGTCGGATGTCAGCTCTCTATATAGCCGAAGATTATCAACAGCGAGCTGGTCAAGAATGTATTTGTTCCACTTTCGGAGTCCCACCATATTACGACCACGATCAGTATCAGCAATATATTGATCTGCGGTTTTTAAGTGGTTCAGCTTACTCTGGCGATAGAGATTTTCGATTATCTCTTTATCATAGATTCTGAGGGCTTTTAATTTCGAGTCGAGATGTCTACGTTGTATTTCTAGTAGATCGAAGTACATATTTATAAATACCTGGTCGATCTCGCTCATATAAAAGTGGTAATAGCTTAACCTCGGAATAATCGTAGTGTAGAGTTGGTAACTGAAACCCGTATCTAGTGGTGTGACGTCAAGATATAAATTGCATTCGAGGTGATAGCGATCCTTGTCAAATGGATGTCGCTTCTGCGATGTACCTATAATTTCGGAAGAAGCTTCACTCATAGTGAAGCGTTCCTCATCCCATAGCACGTAGCTATGTTGAAACCAATCCATAGGGCCATCTCTGTGTGAGGAATTAATTCCTTGAGCGAGATTTCTTAGCATATAGCTAGTCATGAAACTATCTATCATCGGTACCTTATCATATAGCCTATACTCAGCTAGTACATCCCAGAACACAGAGTCGTAAGGTATAGCCATGATATCCTTATAATCGCGGTACGCGTGCTCCTCATAAGCAAAATAGGGTAACACAAATTTTTGTCTGAAATCATAGCTGTGTAGTATCGCAGAGGTGCTTGTGTAAACCTCCTTATCAAATCTACTCGTATAATTGTAGGAGTAGTTAAAGCTAGTTTCCTTCACATACTGCTCAGAATCTACTTGATCAAATGTTTGAGTAATTTGGATATTTACATTACGTAAGTCGTAGCCAGCTACTTGAATGAATGGATAGATTAATGCATTGGATATATTGAGATCGGCTTTTACAAGTCTGGCACTACTCTGATTTATCCACAGTCTTCCGCTAAAGAGATCTGCCGCGGAAGACTTGGGAATAAAATCAATGACTATGATTTCTCCGTCGTCTTGTGAGAAAGATTTGACATGAGTAAGCCAATAATTTTTGCGTAGAGATGAGCGGCGAATTGATAGAGGGTTATCTGGCATTCTAGCACTATGGTTATATAAATTGTACATAGCAAACAGGCGAGAACTCTCAGTGTTAATGTAGTACCGTTGATCAAGTGGTCGCAATCCTATTCTGCCTTTTTTCAATTCTATCTGCTCCACACCGTGATTCGCATATGTGCCATTGTAGTAAGACTCTATTATTTCAGTTGTGGTGTCATTTACTTCTGATTTTAAATAGAAGTAAGTTTTAGACTCTATAGTGGGAGTACGTCTACCTTTTTTCACTGCAGAGATAAGAGAGTAGAGGTAGTCGTCATTTGCAGTGATGACTACTTCTGATAGTATATTTTGACGTGCAGACAGCTCTATTCGGTACGTCAGCTGCTGTGATACTATGAGGGAATAATCTTCATATCCAATATAGGATACTATTACGGTATCCCCAACTTGGCAAAATGGAAGCTGCAGAGTCCCTTGAGCATCACTGCTTGTACTCGCTTGAGAGCGTAGGTTGTATGCGAGAGCAAAGGCCAGTGGTTCCTTGCTGACCATATCGACTACCTGTACAGTGATCGTGCGCTCGATCTGAGCATCAAGCCGCACTGTAAAAGCTGCTAGTGTAAATAAAATAACTAGAAATCTCATTCAGAACTCAGTACATATGTGCCTAGGTCTGCACGATTATTTTTAATTATCATGTCGCATGATATGATGAGTCATTCGCAAGCACTTATGATCGCTTCAAACAACGCTGATGGTGGTACAGTAAATCCCTCACTTAAAGAAATGCTCTGTGGTGCACGATATATGACATCACTGCCAGGTGCAAGAGTGCCATCGGACAACAGCCTTTCCTTGGCCTGATAGAGGCCGCTCTCTATGAGTCCAGAGAGGGTCCTGACATCAACTGCGCAAGGATCGAGTAAAGTTCCGTCCTCTACGAATACAGCATAACTCCTCGGCGGTAAGACTAAGCGCACAGCGGATGTGCCATCCACCACGAGTTGTAGATCAGCGGATCTCGCCAGTACGTCTACGAGCGTATCACCTATGGCAAGTGCACTGGTATTAAGTGTCTGCGTAAGATCAAGTGTATCCCCAGCAAAATTGATCGCAACTACTACCTCCTTACCACTTGTCGCGCCTGAGAGTTGATATACCAAACTAGTCGAAGGAAACCCAGAATGAAAAGTCTGACTGTATGGGGTACTATATCGGCTGAGATAATCCGCACTTGTTGCTCCCTCGATATACTCTTGCAGCGTCAGCATGAGGAGATCTATTTCTTTCTTTAAGCCAGTAGTGCGCGAACTAGGACCACTAGCTATAGGATTAAGGGAGGGGTCTTGCCAGTCATTGTAGTCAGGATAGAATACACCTGGTACGCCGAGTTGATTGTTTGTCAATATATAGGTGTAAGCAAGGATCGGATCCTGACGCACCAGCGCATTGAATCCACTACTATCACGGAAGTCATGATTATTAACGAAGGTCACAATGTTAAATCCACTGCGTCCACCTCCGTCATGTAAACCATTCTGAAACACCGAGCGCACGTCATAGCCAAATTCATCGCAGGCCGAGCGCAAGCTTTCGCGGAGATTAAAGTCGAATATCTTAGGTTGTATGGCGGCAGAAGTACCAGCATCTAAGCCAGCCACTACCGCATCAAGCCAGCCGCCGAGTTCACCCAGATTGGTGCTAAACCATTCACCCACCACGAGAGATGGATCCTTTCCCATAGCATGCATATGATTGAGCATATCTGACACGAAACTTGCAGGAAAATGCTTGATGGCATCCATACGTAGTCCGCGCACATCCAGCTCATCCCAGTTCCACTCTGTATAGGCAATCAGGCTATCAGTAGTGGAGCTCACGGAGTGGTCATAATCGTAGAAAAACCACATGAAATCCTGATCTCCACACAGGCAAGTTGGGTTGCCATTTGGTCTGAAGTTAGCGCCAGTCATATCACCACGTCCGCTTGGCAAATCAGTGAAATCCGTATAGGTCTGATAGCGCAGATCATTGACCACGTCCATACCAGCACTAGCATTCCAGATACTGTAAATTCTATGATCAGAGTAGCCACCACTCGTATTAGTCAAGTAGATCTGAAGTGTGTCTGATGCATTGAAGTCAGCAGCACTCAGCGTGAGTTGAAATTCATCTACTGTGCAACCACCATTGTCTATACTTGCTATCATATCTACTCCCAGCTGTATGATATCAAAGGGCTGGCCGCAGTCGCCTCCGCCATTTGGCTCGGACTCAGTATCATCTGGCAGGCCTTGGAAACCTGTCTTGGTTGTCTGAGCATATACCTTGTAGCCACGATTATGGAAGTCTGGATGGCCAGAGGCTGAGGAGATCTTGAAGAAATAGTCGCCTGCTCCATTCACTGTGCCTGTACCAAGGGGAAGTATATTGCGGTAGCGGTCAGAAGGAAAAGGTTGGTCTCCAGCTGTGTATTTAGCATTGCTAAACCCTTCTATCCATCCCTCTACACTGAGATTATCTTCTGGGGCGCCACCGTCTCGATGATTGTAAATCAGATCAGCGACAGGATCGATGCCATGGCTCACTAGGCTATCGATCATGCCATCGAGTGCCGCTCGAGTGCCTAAGCCGGTGGTCTGCGCACCGATGAATAGATCTTTCGGGTCATAGCCATTGCTTGCACTTCCAGAACTGGCTACTGCGTGTGGTGGAAACCATACATGCGTAAAGCCTGCTTCGGCAAGCTCTGCGGACTGGTCTGCGAGGGTATCTGCCCAGCTGTGCCCATTGGCAGTTTTGGGATAGTCCCAGTACCAGCCTTGTAGGATAACTTGCTGTCCAGAGGCTTTCGCCAAAAAACCGAAGAAGCAAATAAGTATCAAGTATCTCATATTCACCGTGTTTAGAAGGTTCTAATATAGACGCATTTGAGCGAAAGCTCCATAGCTGTTATGCTACTCTAGCTTAGATAGCCCAGGCTGTAAACTTTGTTGTAGTCTAGAGCTCTCGTCCTTAATTCTTTCATAAACAAGCTCGCGCTGGAGACATATGATGTGATCTGACGTTACTTTGCCATATAAATCAATCCATACTATGAAACGACTCTTTGCACTTTCGCTCCTATCTCTCTTCCTACTTCCTAGCTGTGATACCCTGCAGCAGATCGTGGATACTGCATCTGATACACCCCTGACAACTGCCGAGGTGGCGCGTGGCCTCAAGCAAGCACTGGAGATAGGTGTGTCTGATGGAGCGGACAAGTTGTCATCACTAGATGGATACTTTGAGAGTCCTTACAAGATTCTTTTGCCCGAGGAGACTCAGAAAGTTGTCGATAGATTGAAGGTCGTACCAGGCTTTGGGGATCTAGAGGAAAAGCTTACTCTACGACTTAATCGCGCAGCAGAGGACGCTGCTAAGAAAGCCAAGCCAATTTTTGTAGATGCGATCACTTCCATGACATTTGACGATGCTATGGATATATTACTTGGGTCTAATGATGCTGCAACCAATTACCTACAGCGTAAAACGATGAATGCCCTTGTCGCTGAATTTCAGCCAGTCATACTCAATAGCTTAGAAGAGGTCTACGCCCAGCAGCTTTGGTCGGAGGCCAGCACGGCATATAACAAGATACCATTTGTCAATAAGGTCGATACACAGCTCGATCGTCATGTAACTGATAAGGCTCTTGTAGGCATGTTTGGCATGGTGGAGCAGAAGGAACAAGCCATCCGTACAGATGTATCAGAGCGAACGAATGATCTTCTGCGCAAGGTCTTTGCTAAGCAAGACTAGTAGGTAGAGAAGATCACTCTATACCCGAAGCGCGCTCGTAGAAGGCCTTGAAGGTAGATCCAAAGTCACCACTAGGTCGGTCGGTCTCTGAGACAACTTCTAGATGATCTCCGCGATCTATCAGCTTAAATCCAAATATGCTCTGAGGTGTATACTCGACAGTATCTGAGGAAAAGCCGTAGCGCAGATCATAGTATTCTAGTGTGTCGGCCTGGCCAGGAACTACCTGGTACCATCCATCAGAGAACCAGGTCATGATACCTACCTCCTTCTCATCGCGGTGGCCATCGAGTAGGGCATGATTGCCCGTCACAGTCCACATGCGATCAGTCTCATCACGGGCGTCCAAGGTAGACCACCAGCCGCGATGATAGGTCTCTCCAGACTTCGCTACACCAAACCACAGAAAATTATTCAAGATTGAAGGACTGACTTTGATGTCATCGTAGGCAATCTCATTTTTTTCCAAGTACTTTTCGAATACCTTGGTTGCTTTAGCTTGGTTGCTGAAAGTCCATATCATGTAAGCGCTAGAGATGATGATGCCTATCCAGTTCCAGCGACTCCTCCATGGATTGTGTCTGCTGTAGCAAGCAGCTATGATCAGGCATATAAGAAAGGGAACAGTATAGAAGGGATCTGCTACGGAAATATTATCCCAAGCGATTCGTGTATCAGAGAATGGCCATAGGAGTTGTGTACCATAAGAAGTGAAGGAGTCAAGTATAGGATGTGTCACTATGGTAAGGAAAAAGAACCACACCCAGTGCCGATAGCTTACATTGATTTCCTGTAAATCGGCGAGGAGATATTTGCGCGAAAGCGCCCAATAAATAAAAAGTAGAAAGATCGCCATGAGTCCAGCGAGCAGCCAGTTGCCCTGGCCATTGATCTCACCTACAAAGGCCCATATACCCCAAAAAAATAGACCTATTACGAGTAGGCTACTGATATAGATGGTCCACTTGTACCATGGCCGCTGATAAATCCGCTTACCATAGATCCATCGAGTGAGTAGCGCAATGAGCCAGGGAAAACAGATCGCAAAGACTAGACTATGAGATGGTCCTCTGTGAAATGCGAGGGCTTCCATCTCCGTCATGAATGGCCCCAATAGCACATCGAGATCAGGAATCGTACCGGCGATACCACCCCAGATCATAGCTCGATTGCCAATCTTGCGACCGAGCACGGCTTCGCCTACGGCAGCGCCTAGTGTGATCTGAGTTATACTATCCATAGAGAAGGTAACAGTTGAGCAAGCGATTGTTCTACTAGCAATGCGATATTAGATCTAGAAGGGTAGTGGATAGAAGAGATGAGCGACTGGCAAATTATGTCACGGCGACATGTAGCCCCTCTAGAGCTATACGTGAAGCCCGCTGCTCAGCACTCTTCTTATTGTAAGCATCTGCGGTAGCCATCTCTATGCCATCGATGACGACGGCCATTTTAAATTTATCCCTTTTCTGATGCTTATACTTGCTTACAGTCTGAAAGCTAATTTTCTTGCCGTGTTTTTGGCAGTATTCGAGCAGGGTAGATTTGAAGTTGTCTTCTCGGCTTTCTAGCTCTGTCATATCCACGTATTCTTGTAGTACGCGCTTGATGATGAAGTTTTTAGCCCCTTCATATCCACGCTCAAGGTAGACTGCACCTACCAGCGCTTCAAAGGCATTGCCCAGCATAGATTTGCTGATGTAGGTAGGATTATACTCCTGCAAGATGATATCGAGTTGCATCTTTCCAGCGACGCTATTGAGTGTTTTACGCTTGACGACTTTGGATCGCATCTTGGTGAGAAACCCTTCGTCACCCTTGGGGTATTTACAGTAGAGATACTCTGCGACTATGCTGCTGAGTAGAGCATCTCCTAGGTATTCTAGGCGCTCATTATTGTAGAGGTAGCCATTCTGTTGATTATGGCTAGATCTATGGAGGAAAGCGTGCTTGTAGAGGGAAAGCTTGGCAGGAGTGAAGCCAACTAGATCTCGCATTCTGTGGGCGAAGTCCCGATCAGCACTTATGTACCGATTGTGTATACGCTGCACAGCGTCGAGAATCATCCCTCGTACTTTTTTATGATCAGACTGGCATTGTGCCCTCCAAATCCAAAAGTATTGCTCAATACGGCATTCACTTCACGCTTCTGCGGCTTGTTGAAAGTGAGATTGAGCTTAGGATCTATATCTGGGTCATCCGTAAAGTGATTGATTGTAGGAGGGATAAAGTCATGGTTGATCGCCATCACACCAGCAATTGCTTCTATAGCTCCGGCAGCGCCTAGGAGGTGACCTGTCATACTCTTGGTAGAGCTGATATTGAGATTATAGGCGTGTCCGCCAAATACTTTCTTGATGGCATGCACTTCGGCTATATCGCCAAGAGATGTAGATGTCCCGTGTACATTGATGTAATCGATATCCTCAGGCTTCATGCCTGCTTCTTCCAAAGCTAGGTTCATTACATTAGCTGCACCTTGACCTTCTGGGTGTGGAGCGGTGAGGTGATAAGCGTCTGCTGTCATACCTGTTCCTACCATTTCACCGTAGATCTTGGCACCACGAGCCTTAGCATGCTCTAGTTCTTCTAGGATGAGCACACCACTACCTTCACCTAAGACAAATCCATCTCTGTCCATGTCAAATGGTCTACTAGCAGTAGCTGGATCATCGTTTCTCGTACTGAGAGCTTTCATAGAGTTGAAGCCTCCTATACCAGGCTTCAATACGACAGCTTCGCTACCACCTGTGACGAGTACATCTGCTTTACCTAGCCGTATGTAGTCGATACTATTGATGATGGCATGCGTGCTAGAAGCACAAGCACTTACAGTGGCATAGTTGATACCTCTGAGACCATACTTGATAGATATCTGACCTGCAGCGATGTCAAGGATCATCTTAGGTATCATGAGCGGACTATAGCGAGGAGTGCCAGAGCCCAGCGTAAACTCTTCTATGTCTACTTCCAGAGTGCCTAGACCACCGATGCCCGAGCCCCAGATTACACCAGCGCGATCAAGATTAATCTTCTCTAGATCGAGACCACTGTCTGCCATAGCCTCATCGGCTGCGACCATGCCGAGCTGAGCAAATCGATCCATGCGACGTACTTCTTTTCGATCTAGTTTTTCCTCAAGATCGAGATCCTTTATCTCACAGGCAAATTGCGTCTTGAATTGGGATGCATCAAACTGTGTGATAGGGCCTGCTCCAGATCGTCCTGTCTGCAGTCCTTGGAGAAATTCATCGACATCATTGCCTATTGGGCTCACTATGCCTAGTCCAGTTACGACAACTCTCTTCATGGTGTGGGTCAGATTTACTGTGACAAAGATACAATCAAGCAGCACGCGCTACATGCGTCTACTGTATAGATGTAGTTCCATCACAGAAATGAAAGAAGTAGATCCAAATAGAAAAATCCGCGCAGATCATGGATCGGCGCGGATTCTTCAAACTAAAAGAGAAATTCTCTCTATGATTTCACTTCAGCTTCCAGGTACTCTACTGCCTGACCTACTGTCTGGATATTCTCTGCTTGCTCATCAGGAATCGAGATGTCAAATTCTTTCTCAAATTCCATGATCAGCTCTACAGTATCCAGGGAGTCAGCTCCAAGGTCATTAGTAAAGTTCGCCTCTGGCGTTACGTCAGCTTCGTCAACTCCAAGTTTGTCAACGATCAGTTTTTTCACTTTTTCTGCTATTTCAGACATGCTAGTGTGTTTTGTTACGTGGGCAAAAGTAATCAGAGTGTATCGATTATCATCGTAGTCTTCTCACCATTGCCCATTGTCAATAATATTAAGTACATCTGAGTAAGGCAATATCTGGGTGTGAAGTTCCCGACCCGTATAGGGAGTAGATGATAAGTGAGCTCTACACTGTGTACTTTCGCAGTTCGCTTAAGCTGAAACACTATGAACGATCACATGCACATCGAGGACCATCAGAATACGAAAATCGTAGCTACAGTAGGGCCTGCTTGCAGTAGTCCTGAGATGCTTCACAAGCTCATGCATGCTGGTGTAGACGTGTTTCGGCTCAACTTCAGCCATGGCTCCCATGCCGATCACGAGGAAGTCATCCATCGAGTGCTCAAGCTCAATGAGGAACACAATGTTAATATCGGAATCTTAGTCGATCTACAAGGCCCTAAGATACGAGTGGGCAAGATGAAGGATGAAACGCTAGAGCTGAAGCAGGGCGATGTACTCACATTTGTCAATGAGGAGTGCCTTGGCACTATGGAGAAAATCTATATGAGCTATGAGCCCTTTGCGAGTGATGTGAGCGTGGGTGAGCGAGTGCTTGTAGATGACGGGAAGCTGATACTAGAAGTCATAGAGACCAATCAGAAGGATATGGTAAGGCTCAAAGTGCTATTTGGTAATTCTATCTCAAGTAACAAGGGAGTAAATCTCCCAGACACCGCGATTTCGCAGCCAGCAATGACAGAGAAAGATCATTTGGATCTACAGTTTGCTCTTCAGTTTCCGATCCATTGGGTTGCACTGAGTTTTGTGCGTTCTGCAAAGGATATGAAGAATCTACGAGCCATAATAGAAGAGCGCGGGCACTCTGCAAAGACCATTGCTAAAATCGAGAAGCCTGAAGCCGTCAAGCATATCGATCAGATCATCAAAGCGTCCAATGCCATCATGATCGCCCGAGGAGACCTCGGTGTCGAAGTTCCTATGGAGCAATTGCCGTCTATACAAAAGCGGATCATCAAGAAGTGTATCCAGCGCGCACGACCCGTGATCGTCGCCACGCAGATGATGGATAGTATGATTACTAGTCCTACCCCCACGCGAGCAGAGATATCTGATGTAGCCAATGCTGTACTGGATGGTGCTGACGCCGTCATGCTGAGCGGAGAGACCAGCGTAGGTGCTCATCCCGTCACGGTAGTGGAAGCCATGAATAAGATCCTTGCAGAGACGGAGAAAAGCTACTCCATGGAGGGCAAGTCCCCAAAACTGAGTAAGAAATCAGGAACATTCCTCAGCGATACGATCTGTGCCGCAGCTGCCAAGATCGCTGAAAACATAGGTGCTAAGGCTATCATAGGATTGACGATGTCGGGCTACACAGCTTTCCGTGTATCGAGCCACCGACCACCTTGTAAAATTTATATCTTTTCTGAGAAGCGCCAGATACTCAGCACGCTCAATCTAGTATGGGGCGTGCGCTGCTTCTACTATGATGGATTTGCTAATACAGAAGAGACCATCTACGACGTGGTGGAGCTGCTCAAGAAAAGCAATCAAGTAGAGAAAGGCGAGCTCCTCGTGAATACGGGTATCATGCCGCTGGCTGACCGAGGTCGGACTAATCTGGTGAAGATTACTGTGGTGGATTAGAGGATGACGTAGGATGACTAAAGCGATCGAGGAGTCTATATTTTAACATACATTTTACTGTAAAATGTATGTTAAAATTTTATGACTTTCTATGCTCCTACAGACAGCTAAAAGTCATACTAGCATCACCATAATGATACTTTACAGTAAAGTGACTAATATCGCCCTGCTGCCTCCGCACTCCATGCGATAGACCCATCTCCTTCCTCTCCGATCTTACCTCTATGCACGATATCTAGAAGGCCAGGTCAAGCTGTGAATTTCCCTTCCCGCTAACCCTCAATCATACATATGTCCCATCATTGCCTTGCGCTACGCGCTCTTCTTGGAGATACATGAAATCTTTTCTACTCGCAGACAGTTATTACATCTATGCGAACGATCTCATCTCTTCTCTTCACTACAGCAGTTGTATTGACCAGCCTATCGCTCTGCGCTCAAGACCCCGTGCGTATTACCAAGGAGGAGATACAGCTGGAAAATGCGCTGATCGATGCTGAGCTGCAGCTCGTACTTGAAGAATATGAAGATGCCGAGTTAGCTTATAGCAAAGTACTGCAACAGGCTGATGACAACGCCGCTGCACACTTTGGCAGAGCTCGAGCTCTCACAGAGATGGATCGCAAGGACGATGCGCTCAAGAGCTTTGAGCAAGCACTCACTTATGACCCAGATAATGAGTGGTACTATTTAGCACTGGCCCAGTATCAAGAATCTCTACAGGAGGATCAAGCAGCAGCACGCACCTATAAGCGCCTAGTAGAGAAAGCACCAGATAGACCGCAGTATATGATTGATTTGGCTTATGCCCAGTTGCGATCAGGTGATCTACGTACGGGCACTGCGACACTAGAAACATATGAAGACACATACGGTCCACAGCCACAGAGCACGAGTCGCCTCATGGATCTTTATCTGCATACCGACGATGAAAAGAAAGCTATACGAGTAGCACAGCGCTATTTAGATCTCAAGCCCAACGACACATCCATAGCCATGCAGCTAGCCGAGTATCAGCATGCTCAAGGGAGAAAGACGGAAGCGGCTGAGCTCTATGAGCGAATACTTAGAGTCGACCCAGATCACACCGCAGCTTCGCTGGCGCTTGCTAGTATCAGTAGTGGCAAGTCGAGCAGTGACGACCCTCTCCAGGAGCTCTATGCTATTCTAGAAAATCCTTCTATGGAGCTAGATCCCAAGGTCAAGCAGCTGATTCCTTATGTAGAAGAATTCGTATCTGGAAATCCCCGAGATTCGCAAGGGTCTAGTGAAAGCAAGAATGCCAGGGATCTTGGACCATCGCTAGCGCGAGCTACGGAGATATTGCTGAAGGCTCATCCTTATGACGCTAAGTCCTATGCCATTGCCGCAGATGTACAGACTCAACTCGGAGATTTCCCTTCCGCCATTGAGAACTATGAGAAAAGCCTCGAGCTTAAGTCCACTAACTATCAAGTGTGGGAGCAACTGCTCTATCTCTACAGAGACCAGTATCAGTATGATCGCATGCATGATCTAGCGCAGGAGGCACTGGATTACTTCCCCACCAAAGCCGAAATATTTCTCTTAGCAGCTTATGCAGCATATCACTACGAGCGTGATGTATCACTTGCGCTGGATTTACTTGAAGAACAGTACATCATGACATCACGCCGACCTGTAGAGAGATATCATGGCTGCTTGCTTGCCGCAAGAGCATATGCCTATGAGGGCGATCTGGCCAGTGCAAAGCAGAAGATCGAGCAAGCTCAAAGCATTGAGTCTGATGCTGCCGCTAGTCATATAGAGATGGCCGCCTTGCAGCTTGCTGGGACGCAGCCCGCTGATGCACTTAAGACACTTACGGCACATCAGGCTATAGATATGTCACGCTATCATGAGATCAGAGGACTTGCGCTTTATCAACTCTCAGATCCAGCCGCGTCGGGAGCTATGCAGCAGGCAATAGATCTACAGGCAGATCCAGCGATATGGATATCATGGGGAGATGCACTCTACGCTGCCGGTGATAAGGCTGGAGCGATAGAGAAGTGGGAACAGGCACAGGCGGCTCTTCCCTATGAGAGCAGCATCGTTCAAGACAAGATTACGTCAGCAAGTAAGTCTTGATGAGATATCTGATTCTGCTGCTTATTACACTGTGCATCGTAGCCTGCAGTCCCAAAGGAAATATACCAAGCAGTGCAGATGGTCCTGTACTTGATCTGCCGACCATCCTGTCACAGCTATCGACACAGGACGCAGACTGGGACTGGCTCGTAGCACGGAGCCGAGTACAAGTAGAATCGCCTCAATATGATGGACAGATCACAGTGCAACTCCGCATGAGAAAAGATAGTCTGATCTGGATACATATGAGCAAGCTATCTGTGGAAGCGGCGCGCATACAGATCACACCAGATAGTATCTCGATGATCAATCGCCTCGAAAAGCTCTATGTGCGGGAAGATATAGCTGAACTCAGTAATCGATTGGGCGTGGACATGAATTTCCACACGCTACAAGCTTGGATCTTGGGAGATATCCTTCATACTTATGACAGAGAAGCTGATATGACTATGGATAGCACGATTTATCACTTGTCACAGCGAGATCGAGACATAGATCACGATTTATATCTTTTACGATCTACCCTGCAGATGAGCGCACAGAAGATTTCTGATCCTCGATCAGGCGAAGTTTCTATGAGTTATGAAGCTTATGAGCTTCAGGAAGGTGCGCCGCGATCCATCGCCACGGAGCGTACAGTAGAGATGATGGATCGCAAGGGTCAGACATATGTAGGCGAGCTGAAAGGACTGCGGGTCAAGTGGAATGAACCTGCTACAACACGATTCCGCATTCCGCCTCACTATGAGCGACAGCGCTTGTAACGTAGACAGTAGCTACCTTTATCACTGACACGACTTACAGTATATGGCATCAGATTGGAATATAGGAGAGAAGGATCGGCAGACCCTACGTCGCGGCAAAGAGACAGCCGTGCTAGTAGGTGTCGTGAAGCGTAATCAGACAGAGGAGCAGATCCAAGAGTACTTGCAAGAGCTAGAGTTTTTAGCGATGACTGCAGGAGCTGTGACGCAGCGGACTTTCGTCCAAAAGAGAGAACACCCCAACAAAGGCACCCTCATAGGAAAAGGCAAAGTCGAGGAAATTGCCGAGTACGTAGAGGAGCATCAGATTGACATGGTCATATTTGATGATGACCTATCGGCGATGCAGGCCAATAATCTAGAAGAGAAGATGACCGTGAAGATCATCGATCGATCGAGCCTCATCCTAGATATATTTGCTCGTAGAGCACAGACAGCTCAGGCACGCACACAGGTAGAACTTGCTCAGTTACAGTATCTCCTACCGCGCCTCAGAGGTCTATGGACCCACCTCGAAAGACAGCGTGGCGGTATAGGGATGCGCGGTCCTGGAGAGAAGGAGATAGAGACGGATCGCAGGATCGTCAGAGACAAGATCAGTAAGCTCAAGGAGCGCTTAGATAAGATCGACCAGCAAGCTCGTACGCGTAGAAAGAGCCGTGAGACGATTGTCCGTGTGAGCCTTGTAGGATATACTAATGCAGGCAAGTCCACACTCATGAATCTTCTCAGCAAGTCAGATGTATTTGCTGAAGACAAGCTTTTTGCAACCCTAGATACCACGACTCGTAAGGTAGTGATAGATCGCATGCCTTTCTTGCTGTCAGATACCGTAGGATTTATCAGAAAGCTGCCGCATCACTTAGTAGAGAGTTTCAAGTCCACTCTTGATGAAGTCAATGAAAGTGATCTGCTCATCCATGTAGTCGATTTATCTCATCCACAGTATCAAGATCACGTAGATACTGTCAATCGCACGCTCAAGTCTCTTGGAGCCTCTGAGACGCCTACCATCATGGTGTATAACAAAGTGGATGCCTACAGAGAGCGTGTCTATGATGAGCTGCTAGATGAGGAGACTCGTGAGGAGCTCTTAGCGGAATTGCGCGAGCAACTCGAGTCAGCACACGACGGTGATGTGATGCTGGTCTCAGCGCATACAGGCGAGAAGATCACGGATCTCAAGCGTCTTTTGCAGACTCGAGTGGCCGAACTGTACATGCGACAGTATCCCTATATGACTAAGCACTGGTAGATAGAGCCATGCGGTCCATTAGGATTGATTGGTTCTTCCTTTCAGATAAGCTCGAGGTTTACAGTGACTCAGGGAGAGTTGGGCTACTATCCGAGTGTCAGTTTTTGATACGGATAAAAATACCTCTCGAAACAAATCTTTGGTCATCAAGTCACTACAGGTCAGGTGACTTCGCGCCCAGCGACTATCTGCTTTCAGCCTCAGGCGCCTAGTAGAGGTAGGCAAGTTTCACTTGCTCGCCTTACGCAGTGAAGATGAGCCTGCTCGCCTTACGCAGTGAAGACGAGCCTGCTGAACCGATCAATGAGTGGCTGGCCAACGAGCGGCAGCCGGGATGCCCATAGCCAGTTAGTATCAGCGAAGTCGTATTGATAGAATGGATAGAAGAGAAAAAAAAGAGATCAAGCCAAGCGGGGAGGGGGTTTTCTTCGTACAGATCGTATCTGTAATCGTGTTGCTACATGACAGAAGGTGCGGCTCGATCTCTTTAGTGTTTCTGATGGCTCGGTGTCCATTGACACAGCTAGCGCAATCTTCCTATAGATTCAGGCCTCATGGATTCCGTTGCCTGTAATGCAATATTTTTTATGCGATATATGTGATCGTTTGATAATCAGTGATATACGGCTGAACTTTTTTCTGAGGAGAGCTGTATTACCCACTACTAATCTCGTATACCATGACCATAGCACTCATAGCACACGACGGTAAGAAGCCTGAGCTCGTCGCCTTCGTCCTTAAGAATAAGCAGAGCCTCAAGGGCGCCAATTTCATCACCACTGCTACGACAGGCAAGCATGTTTCCCAGGCGGGTTTTGCCTGTGAGAGTGTTCTTTCAGGTCCAAGTGGCGGCGATGCACAGATAGCAGCTCGCGTAGCTAATGGCGATGTAGATGTAGTTATCTTCTTCAGAGATCCATTAGGGAAACATCCTCATGAGCCAGATGTGCAGATGCTCATGAGGATCTGCGACGTACACGATGTGCCTCTAGCGACTAATCCTGCGAGCGCAGAACTCATTCTAGAGGGCTTGCTGGTACGATATGAAAGCGCTGTGTAGAGCGCATAGATATGGCATAGAGCTCTGACTCCTGTGGAAGATCTATTTTTGCCGAAAGGCGTAGAGAAAACCAGTGACGACAGACGACTATAAAAAACTTGCAGATGGCCTCCCTCGTGGACCTGGTGTTTACCAATTTCATGACGCTGACGACACCATCATCTACATAGGAAAAGCTAAAAATCTCAAGAGTAGACTCAGCTCTTACTTTGGCAGTAAGAAGCATCAAGCGTATAAGACCAGAACCATGGTCAAGAATGCTGCTCGGTTCCAATACACAATCGTAGATACAGAAGCGGACGCCCTGCTCCTAGAGAACACACTGATTAAGAAATTCCAGCCGAGGTACAATGTCATGCTGAAGGATGGTAAGAGCTACACCTATGTCTGTGTAAAGAAAGAGCGATTTCCGCGAGTGTTCTTTACGCGCAAGGTGATAAGAGATGGGTCAGACTATTTTGGCCCTTATACTTCCAAGGCAAGGATGAAAGTCATCTTAGAACTGATCAAGACGCTCTTCCCCCTGCGCAGTTGCAGCTTGCACTTATCGGAAAAAAACATCCTCGCGGGCAAGTTCAAGGTTTGTCTGGAATACCATATAGAGAATTGCCTTGGCCCCTGTGTAGGTGAAGAATCTGAGGAGGAGTATGATGCCAAGATCGCGCAAGTGAAAAATATTCTCCGCGGGCACTTTGGTCCCGTAAAAGATCATATCAAGACACGCATGCGTGCCCATGCCGAGCAGCTCCAGTTTGAGAAAGCAGAAAAGTGGAAAGTGCGACTAGAGGCATTTGAAGATTATCAAAGCAAGTCGACAGTCGTCAATGCTCGCATCTCAGATGTAGATGTATTTAGCATAGCAGGGGACGATAAAGTCGCCTTTATTAATTACCTCAAGGTGGTAAATGGAGCGATCATCAACAGCTTTACTCAGGAGCTCATCAAGAACCTCGATGAGGAAGATGAAGACTTGCTTATCTACGGCATATTACATCTCAGAGAAAAATTTAATAGCATAGCTCCAGAGCTTGTACTACCCATGTCTCTGGAGGTACCAGGCGAATTGACTATCACCGTCCCGCAGCGTGGAGACAAGCGTAAGCTCCTAGAGCTGTCGCAGAAAAATGTCAATTTTTTCCTAAAGAAGAAACACGCTGAGAGCCGCAATCAGATGAATCGCCAGACGAGCGCTGAGAGAATCCTTAAGACTCTTCAGGCCGATCTCAATATGTCTGAGGTACCACTTCACATAGAGTGCTTTGATAATTCTAATATCCAAGGGACCAATCCCACAGCGAGCTGCGTAGTATTTAAAAATGCTAAACCTAGTAAAAAAGATTATCGCCACTTTAAGATCAAGACAGTGGAAGGTCCCGATGACTTTGCCAGTATGACCGAGATCGTCAAGCGACGTTACAGTAGACTGCTCCGAGAGAAGGAACCTCTTCCACAACTCATCGTCATAGATGGTGGTAAAGGGCAGCTCAGCGCGAGTATGAAGAGTATCTATGAGCTAGGGATACAGGATAAAGTGACTGTGATCGGCATCGCAAAAAAACTTGAGGAAATCTATTTTCCGGGAGATCCGATTCCCCTTCACATTAATAAGAAGTCAGAGGGGCTTAAGCTTATTCAGCAAGCCAGAAATGAAGCACACCGCTTTGCCATCACTCTCCATCGAAATCTGCGGAGCAAAGATTTTACGCGATCAGTGCTCGATGATATTCCTGGTATAGGAAGCTCTACAGTCAAGAAGTTGCTTAAAGAATATGGTAGCACTGCACGTGTACGCGATGCAGGATTCATAGAGCTCAAGCGCCTCATCGGTATGGACAAAGCCAAGCGTATCGCTACGTTTTTTGAGCAGAGTACGGACTAGTGTAGTACGGTGACGTCTCCAGCGAGTAGCTGCTCCCCTACAGTGAGCTTGTATACATAGACTCCTGTCTGCACTTCTGGAGTCACAGCCCATCCATAGCTCGGATCATTGGCTGGGAGATCTGTACCATGATATACCTTATTACCCCATCGATCATAGATTTCTAGACTATAGGGAAGGTCATGACGAGTCTGCAGATAAACAACTTTATTTTCAATGTATTGAGAGGTAGAGTTGACAACATTGGCTACATAGAGATCAGGTGGTCTATAGGTGATGAGCATCTGGGCCGAATCAATGCATCCCGCTTCATTGCTTACAACTACAGAGATTGACGATTGGTCTTGCTCGATCAAGGTTGGTTCAGGACATCTACTACAGCTGAGTAGCTCTGCTGGAGACCACGAGATCGAGCTTACATCGTCACTGTATGTCGGGGTAATCTGTATGCCATCATGGTAAACCGTGTCAAAGGTCAATGGCAGTGTGACCTCGGGAGATGGGATATTTCTGATGGTTAAAGAATCTAAGACTGCGCAGCCATTACGATCATAAGCTTGTATGAAGTAATCTCCTGCGAGCAGGTCAACAGGACTAGTGATAGTGAATCCATCTATGCTCATATCAGTATGATCAGAGAGTACTGTGAGACTAGCAGATTGCCCCTCGCAGAGTTGCTCTGGATAGTCGATTACTAATTGATCTGGTGTGAGTACTAAGAGGTCCATCGTGTGTATGATACTATCACATCCACGGAGCGATAGAAGGGTGTCAGCATAGAGGCCTGTGGTAGTAAGTTCTCTTTGTCTCCATGGACGTGAGTCTCCCATGCATATAGTAGCTTCTGATGCTCTTAGCTCAGTGGGCTCCGTGTAGTCGAGTGTAAATTGATTATAGGCTTCACATCCTGCCAGAGTAGTTACGGTATATCCATAGCTGCCACTTCTATCTAAAGATCTGATGATCTCACTGCTGCCATCGTCCCATAAGACACTATGACCGTCCCCTGATAGATCCACGATGAGTGGATCGTCTGCGCAGAGTGTGAGATCTGCTAAGGGTACAAGTACTGGAGGAGCTGATATAGTGATATCATGACTAGAAGTATCAGCGCATCCATTAAAGGAGATGATATAGTACATCTCTAGAGAGTCTTGAAGACTCAAGTCTATGGAAGCAGGCGTAAGCCGATTGTAATCTGTATCGTACCATACACCACCTGACTGCCCGTCCATGATGTCGTGGAGTACAACAGAGGAGTCAGCGGTACAGTAGGCATGAGAGAGATCAGACCCAGCATCTGGTAAGCTAGGAGGAACCTGAAGGGTTGCTATAGCAGTATCTCCGTGCATACCATCAAACCATCCGAGCACTCGGATACGCGCCTCGGAGATGCCTGCATCAGGAGTCTGATGGTATCTGAGAAGTCTCACGGCGCGTTCCATATCGTCTGTGGTGGTGGCAGGTGAGGAGATTATACTCATATGCGCACTACTTTCACCTGTAAGGCTATAGGTGGCACCCGAGGTACCTGTGAGCCATTGCTCATCTGAAGCGTCTATGATATCTATGGTGATGCTATCAAGGACTACATGATTGGTAATCTTCACATCACTGTCAGAGATAGGTAGATCTTCATATTCGCAGAGTAAAGGCTGATCATAGTCGAGCTCCAGGGCTGTGTCATCGTCTTCATCTAGATCAACTTGGCGTAGACAGAGATTCCACTCTTCAGCAGGGTAGTGCTTGATTCTGAGAGGTAAGCCGATCTGTCCAGGTATAAATGAAAGTAGCGGATAGCGCCAGGTCACCTCAGCAGTTTCCAGATTTACTTCATACCATCCATCTTGTCCTAGGGCTATGGCATTAGCAATGTACAACTTAGCAGAGTCGCAACCATCGCGAAGAGAAACCATAGGGTTGGAAGCGAAGCCAATTGAATCAAATACTTGAATCACCTCACTAGACCCAGGGTCACTGTAATTTAATTTAGAAATACGACTAGTCGGCGCGCGAGAATTCGTGATAAACAGTGTCTCTCCGTTGTGAATCGTAGTAGCTCTTGCTGTAATCAAGCGATATGAATCTGTGAGACTGTGCCCCACTGACGTAGGCTGGAGTATTACATTTACTTCACCAGTAATCATATTGTATGTCAAATAAGAATTTCCTGAACAGTACAGTGTTGTTTCTGAGATCATTCTTATCCCAAAAATTTGATTTTTTAGATTATAAAATAGGTCAGTATTATGCGGCGTGACGTCGCCCAGTTTCGTTAGAACATCGCTAGGAATATCATATGACCAGAGGTCTCCATAGTTTTCAGCAAAGAGAATGGTGTTTTCGTCTAAGACCTCAAAATTTCTCACGAGTTTGTTATCTGGTTGATCTGGAGAGAGCACAAACCTATCTTCATTGATACTGCATACCAGCTCATAGTCTCCGATCTCTATGTCACCCTTGTAGATTTGTATATATACGTCTGCTCCATCAATAGATTTCCCTAGTTGGTAAGTTTCCTGAGTCAGCCCACCTGCTATGCAGGTAAGACTGATCAGTATGGTTGTTATGATTCGTAGCAGCATTATTGCGAGATAAAGATTTTTCTCGTTGAAATGGCATTATCTTGGCGTATAGATAAAAGGTATATGCCGGCTGTGATATTTGGCAGAGTCAGATTGGATGACATGAGATGGTCAGTATCAATCATTCTACCTGATACATCTCTAAGCTCGATAGAGTATTTCTGATTAGGGTTCCCATCAAAACTTATCATTTGACCATTTAGAGTCAATGGTATGCTTGACCTTGGCGTATGAGGTCTCTCAATCACTTCCACTCCGAAAACCCCAGTTTTTATAGATATTGCGTTATTTTGATTTCCGCTTAATTCAATACGATTGTGCTTGCCTTTTTTCACGCTTATAAGTGGCGTAGTCTTTGGTACGTCCAGTCCTAATTGTTCCATTGATGAATCAAGATACTCTAGACGTATACTTGATCCGCTTACGTCCATGTTGATTCCCTCAATAACTTGTATAGAAGAGTAATCGATAGACGTGTATGGATCTGTCTCTAGTTCTAAATCTAGACCGAGCAAGGTTACATCATTTGAGACATAAAAATTAATTTGATCGCCTTGATCCTCCATGACAATTGGGAAATCTCCTGTATTGTCACCATGGATGCAATCACCGCATGTTCCGTTCATGTCACCCATTGCTATCCTGACAAAATCAAAAGTACTTGGAACCTCGGGCTGTGTGGTACTACAGTTGTCCGCAGTCATCACCTCAAGTACATAGTCATCAACAGGCATGAATCTACACCAATTGACCGCTACGGTTAAAGGTTGATTGTTTAGTTCATCGGTGAGAATAAGTTTGTCTTGATTGTTTACTGTGCCATCGCGGTTGATGTCTCCTGCGACTTGGTAATAAAAATCAGAATATATGGGATCAAATACTATGACTCTATTTAAAATAAATCTGTCATGTGAAGTTAAGCTACAAGCATTGTCACAAACGGCAGAGGCACATACCATATATGGCCCATCTTCGCATGAAGTACAAGAATAATCTCCGTTGTTGTCAGTGGTAGTAGAGCAGATTTCGTTAAAGCCTGGATTGACTACTACGTCAGCTCCTTCTATAAATTGATTTGAGCAGCTAGAAAAACTTCCGCTGACCGCGGATATAGTACCGGAAATCTCATTACTTGGAATTAGATACGACCATGAATCTGTTGTCGTGACGGTGCAGCCAGTGGGTCCTCCTACATAATCGTAGTAGTGAGGGCTCAAAAGTCTGGTGATCTGACCGAAATCACCTGCAGTCAATCCTTCAATAGTTAAGATAATCTGAGGCCCTTCGCAAAAAATTGCTTCTAAAGGAACTTGTCCAGGATTCGTTACATTGTGTGAAATCATAACATCGGAGCCTGCATTTATCACGTTGATATCAGTTCCATTAGAGGCCATTTCTCCTCCACTATTCAAAAAACTAGCAGATGTGATGATTGGAGCACCAGATGAAAGCCCTAGACCAAATCGAACTTCAAATTCTTCAATCTCGAGATTAGCTATGGAAGACCAATCTGTGGATGTGAATGATATGATTACCTGCATACTACAGTTTGAATAGGCAATGCTGGTGATTTCAGGGGTGACAGTGGGGCATGGTTGGGCTTTTATGTCATTCAATAACGAAGTACTGAGAAGAATTGCACATAAAGCGCACATCAGGCGCAATGCCTTACTCGTGTGCGGGAATGTAGAGGGTGTATTTGTTAAAAGTATAAGCAAGTTAGTTTGATTTATTATTGGTATGAGTCAAATATAACGAAAAAACCTGAATTTGCAAATAAATTTCACGTTTATAAGCTAGCTATGACGTATAAATTAGCTATTTGTGTTTTTTTAGTCACCATCAGTCATGCAGGTTTCATCACGTCTTGGTAATACTTAGGGCGATAGAATTTTTTGGATCATCTCAATCTTTAGCACATGGAAGCTCATGACTTTCTGATAGCATTCTGCACTCAAGCGCCTAATCGGTATGGACAAGGCCAAGCGTATCGCTACGTTTTTTGAGCAGAGTACAGAGGAGAAATAATTACCCCACCTCTTCAAATTGCATTTCATACAGGCGTCTGTACGCACCTTCTTCTGACTCTAGCAGTGTGTCATGACTGCCGTGCTCTACGACGCGTCCCTTGTCAAGTACAAGGATATTATCGGCATGGCGGATGGTGCTGAGTCTGTGAGCAATGATGATGCTCGTACGCTTGTCGATCAGCTTCTCTATAGCGTACTGGATCACGGCTTCTGTCTCGGTATCTATACTACTAGTGGCTTCATCAAGTATAAGGATATCGGGCTCAAATACGAGTGCTCGCACAAAGGAGATTAATTGCCGCTGACCCATACTGAGATTATTTCCTCGCTCACTGATGACAAAGTCGTAGCCATCAGGCATCTGCTTGATAAATGCGTGAGCACCGATCATCTTGGCTGCCTCTATGACGGCCTCGCGGGATACGCTCTCATCGCGTAGGCGGATATTTTCCAAGACAGTTCCTGTAAATAGAAATACGTCCTGCAATACAATGGCTATACGACTGCGGAGAGACGCAAGGGTGTACTCACGTATGCTGTGACCATCGATGGTGATATCGCCCTTCTGGATTTCGTAGAATCGATTGAGGACATTGATGATGGTCGTCTTTCCAGATCCAGTACTGCCTACGATAGCCATGGTCTCACCAGGCTTAATCATGAAGTTAATATCTCGCAATACATAGTTGTGCTGATCATAAGCGAAGCCCACATCATGAAACTGTACACGCCCCTCCAGTTTCTCGGGAGCAAGTGTCCCTTCATCCTCTATGTACGTATCGCGATCTAAGATGGTGAAGATTCTCTCTGCGGCCACCATACCCATCTGCAGCGTATTAAACTTATCCGCAAGCATCCTGATAGGTCTGAAGAGCATAGATAGATAGAGAGGAAATACAATGAGCGCCCCGAGCGATACATCGTCTGTGATGATGCCTCGTGCTCCCCACCACACCATGAGGGCAAGAGACAGTGCGCTGATTAGCTCGACTACGGGAAAGAATATGGCATAAGCCGTGATAGATCGCAGATTAGCCGATGTGTAGCGATCGTTGATTTCATCAAATTTTTTCAATTCTTGCTTCTCAGCATTAAAGATCTGTATGACCCTCATACCCGTGATCCGCTCTTGGAGAAAAGCGTTCATCTTAGAGATTTCTGTACGCACACTCTGGTAAGCTGCTTTGATTTTTTCCTTAAATACATAGGTGGCAATCAGCAACACTGGCATCGTGGTGAGGCAGATCAGACTGAGTCGCCAGCTTGTAATAAACATGATCACAAGTACCGCAATTATCCCTAGGATATCCGCCACCATGGTGATGACACCTTGGGTAAATACTGTGTTGACAGATTCGATATCATTAATTGTACGGGTGGTGCTCGTCCCTATCGGAGTCTTATCAAAGTAGCTCAGACGTAGGCTATTGATCTGTCGGAATACGCGGTCACGCAAATCTCTGATGACACTCTGCCCCAGCAGATTAGTGTAAAAGATAAAGAAGTAGCGACTCAGTACGGTCACGAGGAGCACAGCGAAGTAGATCCAGAGCAGTGTGCTGATGCCATCCATCTGGTACTGTACCACATGGTCATCGATCATACGATTGATGATGTAGGGTCTCAAAATTCCTAGTGGAGCAAGAAATATTGCGAGACCAGCAGAAAAAATAAAAATTCCCTTGTACGGCGTAGCTAGGCGCAGGATGCGCGTAAATACCTGTAGGTCTATTGATTTCTTTTCAGCCAAGCTTCTTAGTCTATCTTACTAGTTGGGGCATGTCTGCCAAATGTGTCCTCGTCTATTTGATCACTTTCTATAGGCTATATAAATCTCAGTGTGATCTACAACCCGTCAAGTGACCTAGAGGTAACCCTAGTAGAACTAAAAAGATTTGTCAAGGCCATGCGATTCACTTGATGAGTACAGTAAAGATACCATGACCATGTAAGTAGGATGATAAGCTACCGCCTCTTGAGCTCGCATAGCCTACTACTCAAAAGAGAAGGGCAGCTACATGTGTAGCTGCCCTTCTCGACTCGGACTTGGGATTATATTGAGCCTATCTCTGGGGTGATGCAGAGCTTTGATAGCTTGCCGTCTCTTCAAGACGCGCCATACGATCCATCAGCTGATCTATGACAGCCTGCTGAGCAGTTATCGTCTCTGCCTGTGCGTCTATGGTTTTTTGTTGTTCTTGGATGGAGTTTACGACTATGTATTGTAGAGCATTGGAATTGTAACTGAGATACTTCTCTACGCTCGCTTCCTCATCAGCACGATATCTATGTTCTCCGATCATGTATGGTGCAATCTCTTGTATCTCCTGAGCGATGATACCTATCTCTTGCTTATCAGGATCAGTGCCGATCATGCCATTATACTTGAACCATACAGGTCTGATCTGCATGAGGACGTCGAGTCCTTTTTTAAAGTTGCGAACGTCTTTCTTGAGGCGAGCATCAGAGATGGTGTTCCACGTAGTGCCACCAGAGGTCTTGCCAGCATCCCCCTGCACTTCAAATTCGTCGGAGCTGGCTATACGTCCTACACCAAAGCTGCCATTGCGAGTTCTAATATTTCCATTTGAGGAGATTTCGAAGTCCGCTAGTGTGGATGAGCTATTATACAGTCTGATGCAACCAGCCGATGCCTGATTGCGTATGCGGAGCTCTGCATTATTATCAGTTACTCCATTTCCCCACTGCTCTATGACAGCCTCATTACTATTCTGACCTTCAAGGGTGATTTTTGAGTTACTACCTCCCGACCAGTCATTGACGATGATTTCATCGTTGAAGGTGGCATCTCCCGTGACAGTGGCGCCACCGCTAATGCTAAGTCCATTGATGATACCACCTTCCAGTTCAGTGTCACCTGTTACAGTGAAATCAACATTATTCGATGAAGATCCTATTTGAACCAGCCGACCAATGCCAAAAACGCTGATATAGTTGCCAGAGATATCGTCACTATCAAAGTAAAAATTGAGATTATTATTTGATGATCCTGTCCTACCAGCGATTTCCCAGAAATTAGGTGCGGCGTTATTGGATTGCATTCTGATACGTGCAAAATCGTTGGACTGCGTCTCTAGTAGATTGATATGCGGATTGTCCGAGCTTGATGATGAGTTATGCTCTATATCAAGATGCTGAGCTGAAAGACTGACGCCTCCAATAGTTAGGACAGCGGCTAGTATACAAGTTAGTTTTTTCATAAATGGATGATTAATTGGGGTAGACATGATTGTCTTATACAAAGTTGACCAAGCTCAGGGGCTCGCTGTTTCACCCACTTGGGTGAAATTAGCAGCTAATTGGAAGTTAGATTAGGAGACTAGAGTCGCATCATCGTTAGGTAACGAAGTAGTGACTCTCTCGGTGGACGTAGAATGCTACCGGTTCAGGATTGTGGATGATCCATCATCAGGTAAGATAGCCAGGCATAAAATCTCCGATTATCTAGATAGTCAGGGTCTGACTCATGAGCATAGGCTTCTCTTTCCATGGAGAGAGCTAGATAGCTCGTATGCACATGCCTATGTCTCAGTAAGCGGATGAGAAATTCTGTGACATACCATAGGTAGAAGAAGATGATAAGCATCTCGAGTTGCTGTCTTAAGTGTATCCGCTCATGTCGTACGAGACGATGATCCTGACGTCCTGTTTCGTCACGCATGATGACGAGCGGCCATAAGGTGATGGCTCTAGTCCCAGACATAGTGATATACTTATGGAACCATGGCCAGACTACAATCATAGCATGCCCTCATCGCTGAAGCTGAAGTAGCTATCATCCGTATAGATGATATGATCGCTTACGGTAATCTCCATGTGCTTACCGGCTTCGGAGAGTTTGCGCGTAAGCGCCTTATCCGCCTCACTGGGCTTAGCTCTACCAGAGGGATGATTGTGTACGAGCACTACCGCTGTTGCTGACTCTTGCAGCGCAGCCGTGAAGATGACCTTGGGATCTGCAACGGTACTACTCATACCGCCACGACTGATCTGCTTAGTAGCAAGGATCTTCAGGGCTCGATTAAGCAATATGATCCAAAACTCCTCATGCTTGAGATGTGCCAAGTATTGATGCATGTGACGATACACCTCGCTTGAGTTGGTGATTGACTCCATCTTACCGCCTGAGGCTGAGCGCATCCTTCGCGCTAGTTCTAGCGCTGCGAGTATGGTTGTCGCTTTGGCTGGGCCTACGCCCTTATAGGTCTGTAGCTGATCGCGTGTGACGCTAGCTAGCTTACTGAGACTGTCATCATGATCAGACAGTATTTCTCTGCAGAGCGCTACAGCAGATTTCTCTCGTGTACCACTCCCTATGAGTATGGCTAGTAGTTCGGCTAAGCTCAGTGCGGACTGTCCCTTGAGTGCTAGTTTTTCTCTGGGACGATCATCTTGGCTCCATCCTTTGATTCCTCCTTGCTCTGGTGCAGGTGTCATCTCCGCAGACTCGAGATGGCCATATCTAGATCATGGATCAGATCCTCTACATCTTCTATGCCCACACTGAGTCTGATCGTGCCATCCATGAGACCTGCTGCCATGCGCTCTTCACGTGGGATAGCGCCATGTGTCATAGAAGCTGGGTGGCCTATGAGTGACTCTACGCCTCCTAAGGACTCGGCGAGAGACCAGATTTTCGTTTCACTTACTACCTTGTGGGCAGTAGCCATGCTCTCATCAGCAAGATCAAAACTGATCATGCCACCAAATCCTGTCATCTGCTCCACTGCGAGTGAGTAGTATGGATTATCCTCAAGGCCAGGATAGAGTACGCGGCTCACATCCTTATGGTCGACGAGGTGCTTGGCAATTTTCATTGCATTTTCACAGGCGCGATCGATACGCACGTGAAGTGTCTTGAGTCCACGCAGTACAAGGAAGCTATCCATGGGTCCACAGACGGCTCCACAAGAGTTTTGCAGGAAGTATAGCTTCTCGGCTAGATCTGCATCGTCACATACGAGAGCTCCGAGGACTACGTCTGAGTGACCACCAAGATACTTAGTCGCAGAGTGAAGTACGATATCTGCGCCCAGTGCCATAGGTGTCTGCAAGTGCGGAGAAGCAAAAGTGTTGTCCACTACACTGATCAGTTTGTGTTCTTTACCTATATCGGTGATGGCTTGTATGTCCACCAGCTTGAGAAGAGGATTAGTCGGTGTCTCGATCCATAGCATGGCGGTATCAGAATTGATCATTTCCTTGACTTTGCTGAGATCTGACATATCTACAAAGTGGGACTTGATACCAAAGTGGCTAAAGACCTTGGTCAATATTCTATAGGATCCACCATAGAGATCATTGCACGCGATGACTTCATCACCAGACTTGAGCAACTTGAGTGCGGTGTCCATAGCTGCTAGGCCACTACCAAAACAAAGGCCGTATTTGGCACCTTCCAGCTCTGCGATAGCATTTTCCAAGGCTTTTCTGGTTGGGTTACCCGTACGCGCATACTCATATCCTTGATGATCACCAGGAGATGATTGTACGAAGGTGCTGGTCTGATAGATAGGAGTCATAATCGCACCAGTGGACGGATCTGGATGGACTCCCGCGTGGATGTATTTGCTATTTTTTCTCATGATTTCTTTTTCTGGAGGATTGACTCAGCCTTATCGATGACATCTTGTACACCAAGGCCATACTTGTCAAGTAGTTCTAGCGGTTTGCCGCTTTCGCCAAATGTGTCCTTCACGGCGACAAATCCAAGTGGTACGGGATGCTCTGAGATCAGTAGCTGAGCTACGATGCTTCCTAGACCACCATTGATCTGATGTTCTTCAGCGGTGATGGCGCAGCCTGTCTTGGCTACAGATGTCAAGATAGCTTCTCTGTCGAGTGGCTTGATGGTGTGCATATTGAGAATTTCTACAGACACCCCTTTGCGCGAAAGCGCCTCAGCGGCCTGTACACACTGCCATACCATGTGACCGCATGCGATCATGGTGATATCTGAGCCTTCTTGCACTGTGTGTGCTTTACCAAGTACAAAATCACTCTCTTCTGTAAACACAGGCCAGCTAGGTCTACCAAATCGTAGATATACAGGGCCATCGTGATCGGCTATTGCCTCGGTGGCTGCCTTGGTCTGATGATAATCACAGGGATTGATGACGGTCATACCAGGTAGCATATTCATCATCCCTATATCTTCAAGAATCTGATGCGTGGCACCGTCCTCGCCAAGTGTGAGACCTGCATGAGACGCGCAGATCTTTACATTCTTGTGACTATACGCAATGGACTGTCTGATCTGGTCATACACTCGTCCTGTACTGAAATTAGCAAATGTTCCGGTGTAAGGAATCTTGCCTGCGGTCGCTAGTCCTGCGGCGACACCCATCATATTGGCTTCTGAGATACCTGTCTGGAAGAATCTCTCAGGGTGCTCATCGATGAATGGCTGCATCTTCAGGGAACCGACGAGATCGGCACATAGAGCTACGACTTGGTCATTTTTGTTTCCTATTGCTTGCAGCCCAGCGCCAAATCCATCACGGGTGGCTTTCTTAATGATTGTCTTCTCTGTCATGATTTATATGGTGTAATCACCAAGAGTTTCCTCTAGTTGTGCGAGTGCCTTAGTTGTCTGTTCATCATTAGGTGCTTTGCCGTGCCATGCGTGCGTATGCATCATGTAATCAACTCCCTGTCCCATGACGGTACGCATGATGATGCACTTAGGCTTGCCATTGTTGCGCTGCTGTTTGCAGGTGCTCAGGGTCTGTAGTATATCGATATAGTCATGACCATCCATGACATGAGTCTCCCAGCCAAAAGCTGACCACTTGCTTTCTAGATCACCCAGCTCCATGACATCTTCACATGCGCCGTCAATCTGCTGGCCATTGCGATCTACTATAACCACTAGATGGTCTAGATTGTAATGAGGTGCAAAGAGAGCCGCTTCCCAGATCTGTCCTTCCTGTAACTCACCATCTCCTGTGAGGCAATACACCAAGTGATCATCATCTTCTAGACGCTTAGCCAGCGTAGCACCTATAGCCGCCGATATGCCTTGGCCGAGAGATCCAGATGCGATACGCACACCCGGGAGTCCCTCATGTGTGGTGGGATGACCTTGGAGACGACTGTCGAGCTTCCGGAAAGTAGCAAGCTCATCTATGGAGAAGTATCCTGCTCGAGCAAGCACGCTATACCATACGGGTGAGATGTGACCATTAGAAAGGAAAAACATGTCCTCACCCTTCCCTGTCATAGAGAAGTCGGTGCTATGCTCCATCACCTCAAAGTAGAGACTTACGAGTAAGTCTGTGCATCCGAGAGAGCCACCTGGGTGACCACTCTGAGCATGATGTACTTGTCGTACGATGTCACGTCGCACCTGAGAGGAAATATCCTTGAGACGCTGTATATCTTTCATGGCGCAAATGTAGTGATGATGGGTGGTGAAGTGGCGACTAGATCGAGTAGGTGTCCTCTTCAATTGCATAAAAAAAGGGACTAACTCTGATGAGCTAGTCCCTCGTAGACTGTTGTCTATCTGGATCGTCTTAGTTTACGTGCTCAGATAGCGCTTTTCCTGGCTTGAACTTAACGATGTTCTTTGCTGGGATTTGGATTTCTTTCCCTGTCTGAGGATTTCTTCCTGTGCGAGCATTTCTTCTGTTAACAGAAAAAGTACCAAAACCAATGAATGAAGCTTTATCGCCATCTTTCATAGCAGATGCTACACAATCAAATACGCAGTTAACTGCATCTTGAGCTTGTGATTTTGTGATTCCTGATGTGTCGGCTACTTTGTCGACTAGATCTCCTTTGTTCATACTAAAGTGATTTAAGATTAAATGATGGTGCAAATGTATATGCGATTTTTCTATACGAGGGCTAAAAATCTACAGAAACCCTTGATTTTACTGGTAATTTGGTCATTCTCTTGCCTTTAGGACAAAAATTTCTTCTCCGAGAGACCTCTTGAGGGACTATTTTCGCCGTTATAGTCACAGATTCTCTAGGATTTCACCTTTGATCAAGCGACGCAAGAGCATGAAAAACGCAAAATATCTTAAGTATTTTCTATATGTATGCTTCGGCTGGGCACTCTTAATCGGCACATCTAGCTGCTCTAAGAAGACAGGTTGTCCTGCTAATCAGGAGGTGGCCAATCCTATGGATGGGAAGAAAAAATACAAGACCAAATCGGGTCTGATTGATCCAAAGACTAAGAAGAAAAAGTCTAGAGGTTAAGTGACGTAGCCATGTCTATCGCTCAGATCTGATCCACGCGGCGAAGCTCTGCGCCATAGTGAGCACAAGGAAGATCATGAGGCCTGGATATACAGCAAGCCACCAAGCGGCTATATTGTCTCTTGCGCCTTGCAGCTGTGCGCCCCAGCTCTGGTGCTGTGGTGCATATATACCTAGGAAGCTCAGGGTTGCTTCTAGTATGATAGCGGCCGCCATGGCATAAGAAGCGGCGACGAGTAAGGCCGGTAGCACATTGGGCGCGTAGTGCCGCCAGATGAGCTGGACGGTGCTATAGCCCAGGATTTCGCCCGAGGCGAGGTAATCTTTTTCCCTAATACTGAGTGCTTCTGCACGTACTATGCGTGCCATGGATACCCAAAGGAAAAATACAATCAGACCTATGAGCGATCTACTTTGATCAAGTCGCCATATAGAGACGATTACTAGCATCATCAAGAGAGCAGGCACAGCTCTGAATACTTCGGCAAATACTAGAAATATGTGATCGATGGAAAGCTGCACTGTCCTTGTCAGCAGACCACTCCGACTGAGTAACCAGTTGATCACCAAGAGTACTGCTATGAATAGTGCGCACAGACTAGTAAGAGATGGATGCAGATCTCTATACCACAGCCCATATATGAGAGCTATCGTACACAAGGATCCTAGGACTAGTGACCTTACAGAAACTCGTATACCGTCGCGGTAATGGGCCACTAGTACGCCTATCAGCAGTGCTAAGATGGCAGAAGCTCCCGCACTTAGCAAACCTATAAGCAGAGCGTGAGGTGTGCCCACCGCGAGGCTTGCCAGCAGATCACGACCGAGTGAATCTGTCCCCAGCCAACTGCGCAGGCCATCACTGCGTAGGCTTCCTGGGGCGAGGTATCGATCAGGAAGGCTGATAGCGAGAAGTGGTTCCACTGGCCATAGCCAAGAGATGACACTGGCCACAGCAAGGAAAACCGCTATAGCCATCCAGAGCCGACCAGAATACTGGACGCTCTGTAAGCTAGGTGATCTTTCACGGCCACTTAAGATTTCCATTGGATCTTGGGATTGGCGAGAGTGTATCCGATATCAGTGAGTAGATAAGCGAGCATAGTGATGATGGCAGATAGCAGAGCGATCAGCATCACTATATCCCAGTCTCTTCCCAATACGGAGTCATAGAGTAACTTACCCATACCTGGAATTCCAAAGAGAATCTCTACGATCAGACTACCGCTAAGTAGTCCCGCTACTCGACCTCCGCATATAGTAAGGAAAGGTAATAGCGAGTTAGGTAATACGTGACCATAGAGAATCGAACTCTCACCATGACCAGCAGCTCTCGCCGTCATGACATATGGCATGCGGGACTGGACGTATAGGCTCTGGCGCAACTGGTCCACTAAGTAGGGTAGAGAATACAAGGTAAGTAGCAGGATAGGTAATACGAGCGCGGGAGCGGTCTCCATGATCCGCTGAGACCAAGTCATATCAGACGAGAGCAGTGGAAATATGCCAGCGGCTGGAAACCAATCCAGCCACTTACTGTAATAACTGGTCGTCAGAAATATAATGCTAAGCGTAGCGCCCCAGAATAAGGGTGTCGCATAGATCACCCGGAGCAACTGCTGCACTACTCGTGCGTGCCATCGATCTTCGCATCTATGTAAATAGGCTGCCAATAGGATTGATAGCATACCTCCACAGAGTAGACTGCTCAGCGCTATCACTAGAGTCCAACTCGCGGCTGTGCCTATAATCGCACTGGCGGCTCTGCCATCTCTGCTAGATCTGACAGTGCTGATATGAGTAAGCGATGACATCCATAAATGGTAGCGATTATCTCTGCCATGCCAAGACAACTGAGGCATAGCACCGAGTACTGGTGCAGTGTCATGGTCCATGGACCTGATGATCTCCCTTGACCTCACGCTGAGCTGAGCCTGGACTTGTGATGGCAAGGTGGCTGTGCGACTATACCTCAGCATCTGATAGCTCAAGCAGTCTTCAGATTTGCAGGTTGATAGAAGAATAGTGAGCTCAGACTCTAGCTCGTTTATATCCTCTAACTGGAGCCCTCTGGCTAGGGCTTGTCTATACCATTGTCGACGCTCTGGAAGGTAGATATCACCTAGGGGTGCTGCTTGGCTTCTAGGCCGTAAGGAGAAGTAGAAAGACGGAAGATCTAGATGTAAGCGCTTGGCCTCTTTGCGATACTCTGCTAAAGTTCCGTCACTTCTTTGGACTGTGTGATCTTGCTCGATGATGAGCAGGTCTTCCGCTCGGTTTCCAGGTACACTCTCTCTAAGCAAGAAAATAATTACACTGATCAGTAGCAGTGTAGGCACATAGGCAAGGATACGCTTGAGGACATAGCTGAGCATGTCTCGGATCAGTTGTCAGCTCTGTGAAGTGTGTTTTCAAAATAGCCGGGCCTTCTAGGAGACACGGTAAGATCATACTCTGCAGCGCTTATGATACGCTCTACTGGTGCAAAGAGAAAGATAGCGGGCTGGTCTGCAGCTATCATGTCTTGCAAGTCTCTGTAGGCAGCATATCTACTGTCTGTACTCGCGCTGGACCGTATCACGCTGATGAGTGAGTCACTTTGACTGGTGCCAAAGCCTAGATAATTGCGTCCAGCTCCTCCGATATTATCTGTATGCCAACTGGAGTAGGCATCATAATCGCCAGGATATTGACTTGTCGCAAGATTAGCCAAGTGAAAGTCCCCTTTGCGGAGATCTTGCAGTATGCTGCGAAATTCCTTGGGCTCAATCTCAATTTTGATACCGACAGCCGCGGCATTCTCTTGTAGTATACTCGCTATCTGCTTCCCGAGAGGCCTAGGTGTAGTCTTGAGCGAAAATGATAATTTGAGCTTTTTACCATTTTTCACCTTGTCTAGTACGCCATCGCCATCGGTGTCAGTCCAGCCTGCTTCTTCTAGTAGTGATGCCGCCGTGGCAGGGTCATAAGGTATGGGAGTAATATCTCTGGCGTAGTAGCCCTTGGACGGGTGTATGGGCCCGACGGTTCTAGCGGCCAATCCGCCCATAAGTTGGTCGATGAGTTCATCTACATCCAGCAGTCGAGCGAGTGCTTGTCTTACGGCTAGCTCTTCTAGTCGCTCGTCATTTCCATTGATGCCTACGTAGTAGTATCGCATGACCTGAGGTGTGTAGAAGCGAAAATCGTCAGGATTCTCTGTTTTAAGCTTAGCGAAATTGAGTGGACTCACGTCCGCCATCAGATCTATCTGGCCGTCACGCAAGGCGGTGATTGCTGTATTTTCATCAGGGATGATTCTATAGGTGAGCTGTGAAGGTCCAGCAGCTAGGATCGGATTGTCGGCGGCATCACTAGCTCCCCAGTAGTCGCTCTTGCGCTGTAGTACGATGGCTTGGTCGCTATCCCATCGCAGCAGCTCATATGGTCCAGCACCCGTGACGACAGTCCTACTATAGGTCTCGCTTAGAAATTTTTGGGCGAAAGCCTCTAACTGAGGATAAGTCTGCAGCATCTCCTCATCTTCCATGCGGAGCAAGTCGCTCAGCGGTACATCTGCAAGCATACCATCGGGATCATAGGCATATGCTGGGTATAGATTAAAATTACACACAGTGGCTAGAGACTGGAGCTTCTGCTCAGCAAGTGTCACAGCCACTATGCGAGGATAATCGGGATCTACAGTTACTTCAATGATATCCGTGAGCAGCGACCGCCAACTGTTAGCTATGGCTGGATTAGAAATCAACTTAAGTGTGAAGATGTAGTCAGCAGCTGTGACAGCTGAGCCGTCTTCCCAGCGAGCATCTTCGCGAAACTGCATCTGATACAGCGGCTTACCCGCTTGAGGTCCCTCTGTGATGCTCAGCGATTGAGGTAGTGATTCTATGAGCACGGGTATCAGCTCCAGCGTAGTGGGATGAAACTCTGCTGGGGATACCATGATCAGGTTTTCTATCGAGGTGGCTACGGCGCTTGATGATAGCATGGGATTGAGCCGATCTGGAACCTCTGCTAATCTCAGGGTGATGGCACCAATATCTGCAGCTACAGTTGATGTAGTAGCAGGATCACTCTTGCACCCTACTAGCAGGAGCAGCAAAAGCGCCGTGCAGATATGCCTATGAAGTGTGTACATGGGAGATAGATTCATGAACAATTAGCTCAGCTATGCAATAGTAAGCTTATAATCTCAGCCTCATACCCTAGTGCACATGATCAAGAATATACTTATAGCCGGAGGATCCGGAATGATTGGCAGCCACTTAGCCATGACTCTACAGCAAGCAGGATACCAGACGGCCATCCTCACTCGTAGTCCAGATGGCCACAAGGACAGGACAGCCTTTCAGTGGGATACATCTAAGAACTATATGGATCCGCAAGCCATACGATGGGCAGACGCCCTGATCAACTTGGCAGGTGCCGGAATTGCTGATAAGAGATGGACTGATGAGCGTAAAAAGCTTATCCTAGAGAGTCGAGTGTTGACTACAAGACTTCTAGTAGAGAAATTTACACAAAGTGACGAAGCGCACCTGCAATGCGTAATCCAGGCGAGTGCTGTGGGTATATATGGACATGATGAGGATCACACTAAGGATGAGAGCAGTCCTGTGGGCGATGATTTTCTCGCAGACGTGTGTGTAGCGTGGGAGGCTGCTGCTCACGAATTTACTGATGCGGGCATCCGCACTTGCATGGCTCGTATAGGCGTAGTGCAAGATCTGTCAGGAGGTATGCTAGCTCGATTGCTTCCGCTATTTCGCATGAGATTTGCTCACTACTTTGGGGCTGGTAGACAGGTATACAGCTGGATCCACATAGACGATATATCTCATAGTCTGATTCATCTACTAGAATCTGACAGAAGTGAAGGTGTGTATAATCTCACGGCGCCTCATCCCGAGTCGGCACGCAGATTTGCTGTCGCTCTGCAGGAAGCCCTAGGGCATAAGGGCCCCATACTTCCTATGCCAGCACTACTGATCCGAGGTGCTCTGGGCGCGATGGCGCAAGTGGTGACGGAGGGAGTAAGTGTGATACCTGCTAGGCTGGAGCAGGAGGGATACACTTTCAGACACCCGCACTTACACGAGGCGCTGGTAGACTTGCTGAAGCAGGGCTAGGACTTAAAGACCTCGATATTGACACTTTTCTCTACCAGATCAGTGAACTTGCCTTTGTAGCGGGTCGCGCGCACCATATGATTATCTATCCAGTGGTAATTTCCACCTCTCGGCTTGCCCATGAGCAAGTGCTGATACTTAAATCCGTGTTCCTTAAGCCAAGCTGTTGTGACCACTCTATGAGCTTCCGTGCGACTAGTAAAGAAGGTGATCACATGTCCTTCATCGTACCACTTATTGCATATCTCGAGTGCATCTGGATAGGGCAAGCAAGTTGCCATCCGCTCTGGCTCTTCATTGGGAATATCGTCTGTGATGGTACCGTCTATATCTATGAGAAAATTCTTGACGTCTTCTGGCAGGATGGGGCTGGCATTGTTACCCTCCGTATCTTTTAAGTTCTTGAGTTCCATGATGGTCTAGCTAGTGTAAGCTGCAAACATGAGTAAATTTTTACGACTGTGGAGTCGAGGTGTATGTCGTACTAGCTGCGGTGGACAGGCTTTTCAGCCAAATGCCAACATGTAATTAACATGGCTTACGTGCACTGATTTATGACCTCTCTCTGTAATAGCTTTGACTTCAGCGAGCTGTCAGAAGGTAAGGTAGAGCTCTGGATCTACTGGTCTACCATCTATCCATATCTCAAAGTGAAGATGAGGACCATCTGTGAGCTCACCACTATTACCGATGATGGCTATCGCTTCACCAGCTTTGACGGAGCTACCTACTTTTTTGAGGAGGACAGAGTTATGCTTGTACATGGTTACCGTCTCATCTATATGCAGTAGACCTATACAGTTACCTTGTGATTCAGTCCAGTCAGAAAGGAAGATGATGCCATCAGCAGCTGCTAAGATGGGGCTGTTGCCTGGTGCTATGATGTCTAAGCCAAAGTGATCTTGATCTGGTGCATAGCCTCGACTGATGTTTCCCACTACGGGGGTGACAAGTATCTTAGCCACAGGGGCACTCTGAGAAGCACCAGCTTGTTTCTGTAATATACGTCGACGCTCTAGTGCTTTGCGCATCTCAGCGTCTTGCTCGATCTTTTCTACCGTCTCGGAAGGGTCTACCTCTGCGGTCACTTCTGTACTGATGCTGGTGAGGACTTCCATATCCTCCGTCATCCGAGCTCGCAATGTCTCTAGGTAGGTGTCTTGTGCCATGAGACGATTCTCGAGGAGGGCAACCTCATCTGTCAGCTCTATATAGGTCTGATCCTTGCGGATATCGCCATAGCCAGGAACGATCTTACGCAGAGGTGTAAAGAAAATAAGGGAGACTACCAGAGCTGTAAGTAGCAGAAAAGTCAAACTGATGAGCAGATAGAGATTGAGAGCAGTGAGCTTAAAAGATCTCCGCTGCTCGTGCGTCTCATCATTGATGACCACAAAGCGGTGCGGCTTGCGCAGCTTGGTCATTTTTTGGCGAAAGCCTGAAGACTCTTTGGACATAGGGATTTATATAACTACATAGATACTAAAACTAAACTGTGATTGGTTATATGTGCGTATGCAGAAAGCCTGATTTTTGTGCTATTCTGTGGCCGTATATATCCTATCCATGAGATACCTAAGACTACTCTTACTTGGCGCTACGCTGAGCCTCATCATATCCTCTTGCGTCACCCAAAAGAAGAAGGACGACCTTTCTGGCTTTGGCAAGTTCTATCATAATCAGACAGCGAGATTTAATGGTTACTACAATGCTGATGTACTCTACACTGAGGCCATATATACGCTCAATGAGCGACATCAAGATAACTACACGCAGCTACTTCCTATCCACCCCTACGCGGCTGTGGACGATGCTGATGCCGTGGCGCCAGATATGGATAAGGCGATAGAGAAAGTCGCTACTGTGAGTAAGTTGCATCCTGGATCTGAGTGGACACCTGACTGCTATGTGATGATGGGCAAGGCTCAGTATCTCAAGCAAGACTACGAGTCGGCGCAGGCAACTCTAGAGTACTTTGAAGAAGAATTTAATCCCAATTCACCTAAAAATCGAGCAAGCAGAAAATCAGCCAAGCGACGTGCTTCTTCTGGTAAAACTAAGAGCAGAAACACATCCGCCAAAAAGAAACGTCCTGGAAAGACTAAGAAGCGCCCAGAAGCTGAGGACAAGAAGGATTCTTCAAAATCCAAGAAAGACAAGAAGACCAGATCTTCCTCGGATACACGATCAACCGCCAGTAGGAAGAAAAAATCCAGCTCTAAGAAGAAGCGAAGAGCAAAACCTGGAAGCAAGAAACGGCCCACGAAGACTCGTGAGCGACCCGTCGTAGACACACCAGCAGAGGACAAAGCATCTGAAGCTACAGAAAAAATCGAAGAGAAATCTAAGCCAGAGTATGTCGTTAATGAAAATGGTAGACGCATCCGCCTAGAAGAAGAAAAGGAAGAGGAGGAACAATCAGATTTTGACCTAGAAGAAGATTCTGATCGTCGAGTTAAAGATGACGGCAAGAAAGAGTTTAATCAAGATAAGACTGGTGAAGGAATCTTTGGTCATACCAATCCATACTCAGAGGGGGAACTCTGGTTAGCCCGCACCTATATCAAGAGAACTAAGTACAGCCGAGCAGAGTACTTGCTCAATAAGATAGAAGCCGATCCTCTCAGCTACAAAGACGTACTCGTAGATGTATCTGTAGCGAGAGCTGAGCTAGCCATTGCTCGTAAAAACTGGGACAAGGCCGTCCAAGCATTGGATGCAGCGTTAGAAGAGATCAAAGACAAGGGTCAAAAGGCCCGACTAGCGTATATAAAGGGACAGATACTGGATAGACAAGGTAATCGTGCGGGAGCTGCGGAGGCATTTGCGCAAGTGGTCAAGCTGAAGCCTGATTATCAGATGTCGTTCAATGCTGAGCTCAATCGACTGAGGAACTCTGGTGGAGGACAAGGTGCTGAAGCACTAGCTGATCTAGAGAAGCTGCTTAAGGATGATAAGAACCGCGAGTATCGTGATCAAATCTACTACGCCATGGCTCGTATCCACTTGGATGCCGGTGATCGGATGGCCGCAATAGATAATCTTAATCTAGCAGTAGAGAACGGCGGTAGCAACGCGCCTCAGCTAGGAGAATCACATTATCTACTTGCTCAGCTCAACTTTGAAGACGAGGACTATATAGCTGCCAAGACTAACTATGACGGTGCCGTGAATAATCTCAGCAAGATCGACTCACGCTACCCAGAAGTAGAGTCGATGGCTAAAAACCTACAGGAAATCGTAGGACATCTGCAGACTATAGAGCTGCAGGATAGCCTCCTGGCTATCAGTTACATGTCTGATGATGAGAAGAAGGCTTTCGCCAAAAAACTTCGAAAAGCTCGTAAAGAAGAAGCCACTGGTGTAGCACTAGGTGAAGAAGAAAAGGAAAGAGAAGATGCACGCGCCAGCGCTGCCAGAAGAGCAAGTGTAGGTAGCTTAAAGTCAGCACGAGAAAGTAGCTTCTATGCCTATGATGAAAAGGAGATTAAAAGACAACAGAAGGCATTTCTCAAAGTATGGGGTCAGCGGCCTCTAGTAGATGATTGGAGGCGAGTATCTACCCGTGAGGCAGGTACAGATGAAGAAGATTTCAAGGAAACGGATGATGCTCTCCTCAGTGAAACTGATCTGGATAGAATCCTTCAGGATGTGCCAGTAGATGACCAAGCCAGGGCTGCGTCTGAGGATCTCATCATTTCTTCACTCATGGAATTGGGTAAGCTCTATCGATCTAGACTCAGTGACTATGAGAATAGTGTAGAAGCCCTGGAGGAGCTTACAGATCGCTTTCCTAATAGCAAAAATCGCCTAGACGCTTGGTTCTATCTGTACCTATCCCACAGAGATCTAGGTCAGAATACTCAGGCGCAGAAATACAAGCAGCTTATAATAGATAACTATCCTGAATCGGAGTATTACAAGGTCTTGACCAATCCTGACTACGCCTCTAGTAAAATGCGCGAGCAGCTAGTGCTGGATCAATACTACAGGGAGACCTATGCAGTATTCCAATCAGGCAATTGCGATGAGACTTTCCAGCGGATTGAGCAGTCGAGACAGACATATGGCACAGACCATAGCCTCATGGCAAGATTTGACTTGCTAGGCGCTATGTGTACTGGTAAGGCAGATGGTACTCCGGCGTACATCAAATCTCTGCAGGCATTTGTCAAGAAATATCCTGACACGGATGAGGAGGTGAGGGCGAGAGAAATCATCAGACTACTTGGTGGTCGTGATGATCAAGGTGGTGGAATAGCTAGTGACCTGAGCAAAGTCAAGTTCACGGTAAGTGAAGACAAGCTCCACTTTGTCATCGTGGTGCTTTACAACACGGACCTAGTGAGCCTCGATGAAGCCAAGATTGCTATCAACACATATAATAAGGAGAATCACAAACTCGACAATTTGCGTATGTCTTCCATCGCCTTAGATACTAAGAGTGATACACCGGTGATACTTCTCAGAAGATTTAAGGATAAGGCCACAGCCATGAAATACTATGACGGAGTCCAGAGGAAATCTAAGCGATTCCTTCCCTCGGCGACGGACTATGAGATCTTTGCTGTGAATCAGAATAACTGGAGAGAGATCATCAGAAACAAGAATGTTACTACGTACCGTACATTCTTTGAAGAGAACTATCTTAATAACTAGCTGATGAACAGCTGGGCTGCATGACTCTTGTCTTACACGTCAAAGCTGACCAGTAGCTCGCCTTTTTGTACTACTTGGCCTTCTGCCACATGTATTTCACTGACGGTTACATCTGTGGGAGCTTTCAATAAGTTCTCCATTTTCATAGCCTCCATGACCAGTAGGGTGTCATCCGCCTTCGCTGATGTCCCAGCCATAGCATGTACTTTCTTGACCAGACCAGGCATAGGGGCGTATAGAGCGGCGACTTGCTGTGCGACTTGCTTGTCTAGTCCCATCTCTTGTATGAGACGTGACCACTTATCTTCTACTTTGATGGTGTACTCTGTACCATTCACAGATACTATCGCCGTCGATGTGTCTTGATCATAGCTCACCAGGGAGAGATTATAGGACTTTCCCTTGTAGATCATGTGATAGTCATCACAGTCAGGCTTCTTCAGAATGTCCAGATCGTTAATTTGCTCGGCAGAGTACTCATACTCGCTGTATTTATCAAGTATAGCCTTGAAGTGGTTGCTCATGAGGGGAAATCTTTGCTGTGGATCATCATGGTCCGCACATCGAAGATAGTGAAGACAAGATAGACGTAGAGGTAAGGCCATACCCACACCACGTCCATATCTGGATGAAGCTCACTATATATGACGATAATCATGATACCCGCCATTAATTTTACGGTAGTCAGGAGTAAGCTATACATGGTGAATGCAGCTGGCTGTGTCCTGCGTATCAAGCGCTGACTTATGTAGTAGGAGAGTGGCGACCCGACCAGAAAGAATATGCTCACGGCCATCACAAGATGGACGTGGCCACTCACGTCAAATATGTATATCATAAGAGCAGCTCCAGCGCCAGCTATGAAAATGCTCAAGACGTAGCCAATCATAAACCTTGACCAACTCATGATCCGCTGGATACATTCTTTACCAGACGGTATAGAAATCCGCCAGCAGCAAGCAAGACAAGTACTATGGTCATGATGGGTTGCTCGAGATCAAGCTTTTCATCTAGCCATCCACCTATCCATATGGCGATGAGCATGAGTATGACCATTTCAAAAGCCATTCCACTATATCTCAAGACTGAGTAAGAGCCAGAGCTTTTGGAAGATTTTTTCTTTGGGTCAGTGGGCGTGCTAGACATAGTCTAGATCAATTGACCATCGAGACGACTTCGCCTTTCTCATCTTCTTTGCGAGTGAAGCTCTTGATTTGCTTACCACTCATATCACATGTCACATTGAATGCCGCCCCTGCATGTACGTGGAGCTGCTTAGTAAAGATCTCACCCTTCATCTCAGCAGACTGCTGGACCTCGAGGGACTCATGTACACTTATACTTCCGCTGAATTTACCTTGGACAATAGCATTGTCACAGATGACACGACCATCCACCAAGCCTTTGGGACCTATAATCAGTTTACCATGGCACGTCAGATCACCGTGAATCTCACCATCCACTCTCATATCGCTCTGGCTCTCTAGCTCGCCACGTATGACAGTTCCATATCCTATGGATGTGGGATCTCCAGCCATAGATGGTCGGGTTTCACCAGATTTTTTCTTATCAGAGTTCTTAGAGCCGTTGGAACTAGAAAACACAGTAGTCGAGATTTTAATACAAGAGAAAAAGTAATAGCAGGTACGCTATCAGAGAATGATGCACTATCAACGTCGTAGATAATGGATCTTCTAGAATTTTGGACAGTAGACGCCACGCGTCTCCGATCCGCAGATCTTATAAATTAACGAGAATTCAAAAGCTCCATTGCTATTAGAAGCAACATTTAGGTCAGAGACATTGATATCGTAGCTGAACCCAATTCCAAATTCGTTAAAATCAAACTTCGTATAAAGGATGAATGCATCTAACCACGGATTAGTATCCTCACCGCTGACAAGCGGTCCGCCTGTGCCATCGTCATCTAGTAAGACTTGATCTGCAATTCTAGTCCAGATACCAAATTGTAAAAACTGCTGCTGAAATCTTGAGTCACTGAGCGTAAACCTCACCGCGGTTCCTAGATTGATCTCTGTCTGTGGTCCTTGATTGAAGTACACGATGCCAGGTACAAATGAAATACCATTATTGAGTCCTAGCTCACCTCCTGCGTGGATGGTGTACTTAGTGTAAAGTGGGTTGAAGACCTCGTTACCGTCTTGGTCAGTTACATATACGGCTTGATTAGCTCGATTGAGGTGACTTGCCGCCACACCGAAGTAAGCACTACTCTTACCTTGATTAAACACGCCAAAGTAGAGAAGTCCAGCGCTGAAGTCAGCAAAGAGGAAATCTTGATCAAGTCGACCGCTATTATCTACATTCTCTGCTGGTCCAGCTGGATCAAATCCGCCTGAGCCGTCATGCTGCAATCCCCACTGAGCTGCAGTCCAGTTGAGACTGCGCTGGGTAACACCAGCATTGAATCCTGCTGATAGATTGTGAGAGACCTCTCTGGAGCTATATAGCTGCTTGCTGTAAGCACCGCTTATACGACCAGAGATCGTACCGAAGTCAAGCGAACCAGCCACATCTGCTGTGATGATTCCGCCTATTCCGAAGTAGTCTGTGCGTCCTACAGCAATCTTCTGGTCATACGACACCGCATAGGTGTTGTACGCATTGGACCTCAGCACAGAGCTCAGCTGATTGCGGTAATTTGCTGTGAATCTTTGCGTGCAGTTAAATACACCAGTCATCGCTGGATTGAGATCCAGTGGTGCGGCATAGAACTGTGAAAAGTGGATATCCTGTGCTCTCACACTAGGTATACACAGCAGTAGAGTGAATGCGGCAATTATAAGGCGTCGAGTAGTCTTCATATATCTTGATCTAGAGTCGGATAAAAGTATAGTTTTTTTGAACACTTCACTGTTAAGAACCTCAGAGATAGGAATATGCTGCTTTATCTCTTTAACTATTATGCTTTCAGCACGACAGTTTAGATTCCTAAGGTCAAGGCCTAGAGTCGTATCACAGCTATCTCGAGGGCGAGTACATCGTAAACCTAACTCTAGCAATTTTGCTGCCAAGAAGTTTTTTTACATCTCATAATGTAGAGCACCATATTCATGGATGAGGATGTCATCATAGTCATCAGCTTTCTGAAACATACGACCTAGGAGTTCGCGCCCTGTGTGTATGTCGAGATACTGGTCATAGATAAGTAGAGACAGGACGATGTCTTGTGATCGTACACTCATGGAGAGTCCGTGAGCTTTGTGATTCTCTGCTAGTATGTAGCGATATAGCTTGTCCACTCCCTCCGTAGGCAATTGACATAGACTTGCGTCTGCACTGAGTAGTCCTGTACTATCATGGTAGGACATACGTATGAGAGCACTGCCTTTGTGGATTTCCCATTGATTTGGCCCGGTACGGGCTAGGCTCACAGGATAGCCTAGATCAGCGATGATCTCTTCTATGGTTGCTTTGACACCTGTAGGCTGATAACTCTCTATCTGGGAGGGAAGATGTACCGCTCTTCCGCAGCTAGGGCAATACTGATCTTGGATGGTGTGGTCATATACGATGGTCTCACAGCTGTCGCAAAGTGCTGCTGTACCATGTGGTTCTATGGTTAACTGAGATAGTATATGGATGAGGACACCTACAGGAAGTGCATAGCTGATGTCGAGACCTTGCTGCAGGATGAAGGTATTGATCCCTAGTACACTTCCATCCAGCGCCAGCAGTGGTCCACCACTATTACCGGGACTAAGCGATGCGTCATGCTGTAGATAGCTTACTTCTTGTTGGCGGTGCTCTGTACTTGAAATGTGGCCATATGTGGCAGAAAACTCTCCGCCATAGGGATGCCCAAGAGCTACGATTTCGTCTCCCAAGGCAGTACTGAGCTGGTGGGACAATTCGAGGCCAGGCGCTTGGGCCATGCCCTCATAGCTCAGGATAGCAAGATCATGAAGCTCATCGATAAAGACAACTTTTCCAAGTTGCTTCTTTCCTTGAGAGAGTCTCACCACAGCTTCACGCTGGTTTCTGACTACATGCTCATTAGTGACGATAAGACGACGATCTGATAAAGTAAATCCAGTTCCAGTACTATAGGGAGTTGCGATCTGCACGATGGCCTGTCTCAAAGTTTCTAGCGTCTCCTTCTTCATATCAGCCAATTTTGATCATGTCTATCATGATGAGAAATGATCTTACAAAGGCTACGCGACTGCTACAGTCTACGTCCCTCTCGTCTAGGGCAAAACCCACGATCTGGTCTTCATATCTGTCCTCGATCGCCTTGAGTTCTCGTCGTACTAAGCGCTGGTTGATCTCGCCATCTTTCCAGAAATTTGAGGCGTCATGTGTGGCTACAAGATAGGAGCTTTCCATGATTTCGTAATATAGATGTAGTAATTCACGTATCGGCTGAGCGGGTGCAAAGTTGAAGAGACTGTAGCCAACGATGTAATCAGCAATAGCGATGGCGACTGTAGGTAGATTGTGCTTGCTATACCATAAGAGGTTCTTCCAATCTTGAGCAAATATCTCTGTCAACCGATAGGTGCCAATGGGCTTTGTAATGCCAAATGTGAATATGCTATGATAGAACTCTCGCTCTATAAGTGCATCATCGCGTTGTAGTATCCTGCGATATTCCGCTACGATCTGTTGGTTTTTAGCCAACATGTCAAGGTCATCTCGCGAGTAATATAGACGCTGAATGCGTTCTACCGCCTCGAGCGTATAAGCTTCTGGCTGCGTCAAGTAGTCGATCTTGTAGCCAGCTGCAAGGAGTAGATAACTCAGTCCACCAGGACTCTGTGCCCCATCACTCTCATGGCGATTGTAATACTCAAGTGTATCTTCTAAGGTAGAGCGCAGATAGCTACGCTTGGCTGCCTTAAGATCGTCAGAGAGTTCTAGGATGTGATCAGTATCCACTGGTGTAAGTCCTTTCTTGAACTCCTCTACGAGTATATCGTCGAGCTTGTCAGCGCTGAGTGCGACTTCTTTCAAGGCATAGTACAGCTTAAATGGAGAGCAATCAAGTAAAAAACTATCGAATACCAAGCATACGCAATCGTTCTCGTCGAGGCTGTATCTTGAATATTTGAGTTCATAATTTTTCTCAGCAAGAAAGCGCATATAGCCAAGCTCAGACTGTACCATCTGAGCGACTTTGCACTCAGCCCGCACGTAGTCTTCTCCGACCTTTCCTGTGATCTTTTTGCTACCTTGTATGATGGTGAATTGTAGGTTATCTCCGTCTTGAGAGTAGGAGACATTACCTTGACCATGATCTAGATAATCCAGAAAAGCGAGATAGCTCGAGATCGTGTCTCCAGCTCTGAATAGATCGACGGCCTGATCCCATTGCTCGTACTTTTCTTTCTTTTTATAGGCATCACTGAAGCGACCAAAGGATAGATACTCATCTGTCTTCTCTGTCTTCCAATTGCCCAGTATATCAGCAAACCAGCTCACAGCCACTAAAGTACGTATACCAGCCTACCTGTAGACCTATAGCGTGACGATAGAACAGCCCAAAAGTCCAGTCTTCTTGTTTTATCTCGTCTTCTTGAAATTTACAGTCTGATGAGCTTTCTAGACCTGATGTGGATATGAGTTCTCAGACAGGAAGCCTATGTACTCGCGACGAGCTCCTATATCTTTGGACTATGTATATGACTCCCATAGAGATCACTCGGACAGGAAGTCCTATAGAGCCGGGTCGACAGTTGAGCTTCATAGGGAGTTGCTTTGCCGATCGTATCGGTGATTCTATGCGCAGAGCTCATTGGCCGGCAATAGTCAATCCATGCGGTATTCACTTTAATCCAGTAAGCCTGACTACGTGTCTATCGGAAGCCTTGGCACTGCGCGAGTCTAGTGATCTAGAGATGGCTACAGGTGCTGATGGACAGCACTTTCACTATGATTACTCTACAAAATACAGCTCCGCCTCGGCAGAGGACAGCCGGATCAAGCTATCGCGAGATTTAAATAAACTACAGCGTGGAGTGACTACGAGCAGCCACATCCTCATCACCTTAGGTACTGCATGGGTTTATCATCTCGTGGATGGCGGGCGTGTCGTAGCTAATTGTCACAGACAGCCACAGGAGACATTCAGGAAGGCTCTACTAACTCCTGATGCGGTGGCAACTACCCTCGCAAGACTCGTGGATGAGATCACCACAGCCAATCCGGAGGCAGAGCTAATCTTCACCGTGAGCCCAGTGAGACACTTGAGGGATGGTCTGATAGAAAATCAGCGATCCAAAGCAGCGCTTCTCACTGGTATACATACGATCATAGATGCTCACAAGCAGTGTCATTACTTCCCTGCTTATGAGATCATGATGGATGAGCTGAGGGATTATAGATGGTACGCGGATGATATGCTACACCCATCTTCTCTAGCTGTACAGGTCATATATGAGCGCTTCGTAGGGACATGGTGTGATGAGGCTTCCAGAGTATACCTGGATCAGTGGTCTAAGATCTCATCTCTTCTGTGTCACAGACCGCATCATCCAGATAGCTCAGAAGCTCAGCAATTTATAGCGGATCGAGAGTCTAAGTATGCAGCTTTCTTATCGCGCTATCCTTGGGCTCAGCTTGCTCAAGTGGACTCTTGACACCAATTGTCCTTATGTTGTTACACAAGGCGGTTTATCTTGGACTCGGCTATGTGTTGGCCCCTACGCTCGGGCATCACATCTACATGTACAAGACCAGGCGCACTACCTGGTCGCAGGCTTCCAAGTTGATCATCTAGGCCCAGCGCTTCTGCACCATGCAGAGTGGCCCATTGTATGAGCTCTGTGATAGGGATACTTGAGCTGTACCGGGCTAGTGTCTTGATCTCATCCCATACCGATAAGGACCAGTTGCTGCTGAGACTGTCAGTGCCGATACAGATACGCGCTTCGGCGGCTCTGAGAGTAGAGTAGTCAGGTAGTCGATTCTCTATGTATAGATTAGCACGGGGGCATGTACACCAGTAGACATCAGCGTGTGTGCGATGTGCATCTAGAATATCATGGGATGTGGTCATAGTATTGTGCACTAGTAAGATGCGGCGGTCTGTGGGAAGATGATCTAGCGCATAGCGCAGTGAGCTAGAAGTATCTATAGTTCCAAGATCGAGCGGTATGCCAGCCGTCGTATAGAAGTCGACCAAGTCACCAGTTCTTTTTGTAAAGAAATCATTTTCAGAGGGAGTCTCTTGATTATGGATACTTATGGTGCCTCGGTCTTCTTTAAAGTAAGGAGACATTTGGGCGAAAGCCCCCGGACTGACACTATACGGTGCATGAGGCACTAGGGACTTTCTGTCCTGCGGCTTGATTACCAGCTGATCGTAAGTCTCTAAATGTGATGAAAAGTAGGGATTTCCCTCCGTCCCTTGGAAGAGGTCGTAGGCTTCCACAAAGTTGACATAGCAGATCGGCGATTGAAGCTTGGCAGATTGTGTATGTAAAGTATTGCAGATATCACCGACGGCTTGTATGCCTGCAGCATACATAGCTTGGTCAGATCTATAAGCAGCATCTTGGATGACTTGATCATCGACTGCACGCTGCTGTAGAACACCGAGGATAAAATCGACGAGTCCTGTGCCTGATGGGAGGATGCCCTTCATATGACTGAGCTCGAGATGACAGTGCGCATTGATCAAGCCTGGCAGGATACAACCTGCATGATAGGAATGATCAGCTGGTGGAACTGTGTCATAGATGCCTAGGATCATGCCGTCGGCATCTACATCGATCCAGTGGCCTGTAATCCAGTCGCCATCCAGGTACAGATAATCGGCTGAGTAGGCGCTCATACTTAAAGCAGTTGTGTGATAAGGCCATTGAGCAATCTCGGCTCAAAGTATGTGGACTTAGGCGGCATGGTACGGCCCTGATCCGCTGTACTGATCAGATCTTTCATCTCCACAGGATAAAGCAGAAATCCTATCTGATGGGGTCGACTGTAGATCTGATGAGTCATAGACTCGAGACTCTTGGTGCCATCGACATAGGTAATACGCGGATCCATACGTATGTCCATCACGTCAAAGCATTGGCTCAGTACGTGCTGGTTAAACAAGTTGGCGTCTAGCGAAACACTGGTTTCCTCATCCTCCCGGTATTCTGATCGCCATGTCAAGCTGTAGCTCTCATAATCCATGAGCAGGACGATCTCATGCTTAGCCAGAGGTCTGCGGGCCTCTCCGAGTACTTCTACGTGGAAGTAGGCACTCAGTCGTGCCATGATGGTGGCGGAGCTAGTATTATCTGTGATGCTTACGATCCTATTATAATCCAGTATGTCGAGCTGATCAAAGCTAAAGTAGGCCGAGTACAGATGCTGAAAATCGCCCTCGAGCATATCGTCTGCACTCTCTTTCATAAGGCGCATGACAGAGTGTCGATGGTGACCATCTGCTATATAGGCACGCGGTACTTTGGCCATATGCTCTTGCAGGCCGGTTCTATCGTCTTCAGACACTTTCCAGAAGGTATGTGTAATCTGCGCACTATCGTCCGTAAGACTCAGGATAGGCGCCTGGTCCTGATAGCTTATGAGTATGTCTGTGACATCACTCTGTTGCTTATAGGTCAGCAATATGGGCTTGAGCATCGCCTTGCGCTCCATGATGAGATACATCATCTGCTGTTCCTTAGACGCAAGAGTGTCCTCATGCTTGATGATGTGTCCTTCTATACTGTCCAGTAGATCTGTGGAACACAACAGTCCTATATGTTGGCGGCCTGAGACCCGGATCGCATAGACGTACATCGAAGGCTCTAGCTCCTCTGTGTAGAAACCATTGCGCAAGTAGTCGACATAGTGAAGTTTCACAGAACTGGTGAATGTACTGAGCGAGCTGATCAGTTCTTCATTGGGTAATAGCGCTCTGAAAGGTGTAACTCTCATAGATATGGATCAAGATACGGGAAGTCCAGCGGGGCAAGTACTCCCCGGATCGAGCAATCGCACAGATCCATGAGGATCTACTGCACCGAGCACAAGGCACTGACTCATGAGCTTCCCGATTTGCTTAGGTGGAAAATTGACGACTGCGCAGATGGATTTGCCTACCACTTGCTCTATGCTATATCGATCGGTGATCTGTGCGGAGGACTTGAGGATACCGAGTGGTCCAAAGTCTATATCTAGTACATAAGCCGGTTGTCGAGCCTCTGGAAGTAGTCGAGCACTGAGGACGGTACCGGTGCGGATATCAATCTTCTTAAAATCACTCCAGCTGATCTGTGCTTTAGTCGTCATATCGCGGCTAAGATAGTACAGATGATCATAGCCGAGGCGTCTCTATTTTAAGAAAGGTAAGTCGCAGAGTTGAGCTTGTAGATTCTTGCGACCCGTGGAGACAAGGATCTCACCTGATTCTGGCATATCTACCGTCTGGATATATCCCATGCCTATAGGGATATCGAGAGTCGGTGACTGTGTACCAGAGGTTACATAACCTATGATCTTCTCTTCTCGGTTCTTGATGATATATCCCTGTCGAGGTACTCGTCGATCCAGCATCTTGAATCCTATGAGTTTTTTCAGTGGGCCTTCTGCACGCTGTCGCGCAAATATGTCCCTGGCGATAAATTCACCTTTTTTCGTCTTGACAATCCAGCCTAGGCTGGCTTCTATGGGTGAAGTCTCGTCGTCGAGGTCATTTCCGTATAGGCAAAAAGACTTTTCTAGACGGAGCGTATCTCTGGAGCCCAGCCCAGCTGGAGTGAGTCCAAAGGCTGCCCCAGAGTCAAGTAAGACATGCCATAGATCGTCGAGATATCGATTCTCTACATATAGCTCAAATCCTCCAGAGCCAGTATAGCCAGTCGCTGAAATGATCACATCTGGTATATGAGCAATTTGGCCTATAGCAAAGTGGTAATACTTGATATCTGCTACGGGTGTCTCAGTGAGAGGCTGCAGGATAGCACTGGCCGCGGGTCCCTGAAGTGCGAGTAAGCCAGTCTGCTCCGAGCGATTTTCCATCGTGGCACCGTAGCTATTGTGTGAGCTGATCCAGTCCCAGTCTTTCTGTATGTTGCCAGCGTTTACTACCAAGAGATATTCCTCCTCATCTGGTATATCAGATAGGCAATAGACCAAGAGATCATCCACTATGCCACCTTTTTCATTGGGTAAGCAACTGTACTGTGCTTGACCTCTGATGAGTCTTGCCACATTATTTGTGGTGACGTACTGGACAAGATCTTTGGCACCTTTGCCTCTGATGATAAATTCTCCCATGTGAGATACATCAAAGAGTCCAGCTTGATTACGCACTGCGAGGTGCTCTTCCTTAATTCCCTGATAGTTCACAGGCATCAAGTACCCTGCAAAGGGTACCATCTTAGCGCCTGCTTTGACGTGTGTGTCATACAGGGATAGTTTTTTTGCTTCTTCTGTCATCGTATAATTGTAATGTCTTGGATCTTATCGCCTATTCTCGTATCGTGGACTATATCCATACCTGAGCTCACTTGGCCCATGATGGTATACTTACCATCGAGGTGTGGTGTAGGACTATGTGTTATAAACCACTGTACACTCTCCGTATGTGGTCCTGCACTGGCCATTCCTAACTTTCCAGCTTTGTCATAGTACCCTTGCGGCACTTCGCTATGCATAGTGTAATCAGCACTGCCCATACCATCTCCTCGGGGACATCCGCCTTGTATGACAAAATTTGGCACTACACGATGGATACTCTTGCCATTATAGTATCCTGCTTCTGAGAGTTGGATGAAATTAATGACACTTACTGGTGCAGCCAGAGGATCTAGATCAATCTGGATAGTGCCTCTGGTAGTACGTATGGTTGCTACGGGCGTCTCGCTTGTGAGCAGACTCCAATCTGGCTTGTAGGACTGAGCTGGCGCAGCGAGCTCATAGTCAGTACCTTCAAGCTGTGCGATCAGCTTTCCTAGCTCCTGATAGGCATCCATGTCACGAGGCATGGTGAGGTCACTTCTGATTTGCTTGAGCTTGTCTACTGATATATTTTTGGCCGTAAGGCCCATGCGCTCATCACTGAGTATACTAGCGATGAAGGCTATAGAGCCGCTATCACCTGAGTCCATGAATTGCATGAGGCGGGTACCTGCTTTGCGCAGATTACCTTGGTATTGACCACCGTAGTATTTTCTGAACTTATCACTTGTGTAAAGCGTCTTGAGCGCAGATAGTGATCCCATGAGGAGCACTGGATTTTTACTTGTAGAGGCTATCCTTTCTATAAATCCTTGATTCTGTACATCATGACTCATAGCTTGTAAGATTGCCGCCTGTGTGTACGGATCTTGGCTTGTACTGTAGTCAGCTTTGAGTTGGGCATTAAGATTATCTCGTGTGAGTGCTTGTCTCCAAGAGAGGAGCTTATTAGCTGCAGATGCGGCGGCGTATTTTTCTTGGGGATCCTGAGCTGAGCTATAGTGAGCGTACAGTAATCTGGCATCTGCGGCAGTACCCTGATTGAGCAGCTGTGATATGGCTGTCATACGCACCATAGGATGATCGTCTTGTAAAGCCGCCTGTATCATCTCTCGACTCTTGGCTATTCCATGTGCACCTAGCGATCGTATCGCTGAGAGTCTTACGCGGTAGTCTGTGTCATCGGCAGCAGCTTTACCGAGTGATTCTGTACTAGCAGGGGACATGTCTTTACTGAGGGCTGAGGCAATAGCCATGCGTAGACGTGCATCGCTTTGACTGGACAGGGTAGACTGTAGATCAGTACTGTAGGGTGTGATATCTATACTAGCGGTACGCGCTAGGTACTGGGCTGCTATGCTGCGGGCTGCTATGGGATATCCATCTGCCGTTGTCAGCTTAGCCATATAAGCCGTAGCTGAGCTGTCAACAAGGGACCTCAATGCAAATCGATAGATTGCTCGCGTCTGGCCTAGTAGAATCTGTGTATCTCGTGGGCTGATACCTGCAATTCTAGGCATGTAGGCGAGCATACTTGCATCACCAGTCTTACCTATGGCTTCTAAGACGGTACCATTTACTTGACTGTGTAACCGTAGCGAATCGCTGGCGTCATAGGCTTGTAGAAGACTCTGTACGACACTTGCTCTTCCGGACTGTCCTAGTGCGTAAGCTGCGGCTTGCTTCACATCGTCATAGTCATCCTGAAGCATAGTTGTAAGCACAGTGATAGACTGATCATCTTGCAGAGAAGCTAGAGCCCTAGCTATCATAAGCCTGACGGCTGGCTCATCGTCCTCAGCAAGCAGGTGTAGACTGTCCATAGATTCACTAGCTACCAAGCGCTGCGTCGTGAGATAGTCTGGATGCGACATGTCATAGCTAGCACTGACGGCGGTAGATGGCGTGCTCGCGCTCTGATCATCGCAGGAGATGATGAGTATAGTATACAGCAAGATAGCAATCGTAGTCGCCCGCATGATCTATGATGCTCTGCGTGCGGCTCTGAAACTATTGATGTAGCTCACCATCGCGATCACGCATGCGAGCATCATCACGGCCACTCGAGCTATACCCAGGGGATCGCCGCTGGCTATCTGACCCTTGAGTGGCATGATGAGCGCTATGAGTATGAGTAGTACTAGGACGACCGCGATATGAGCGATTATCTTATTCTCCTTACGCACACCAGGTAGTAGAGCTAAGAGCACCACACCGAATCCTACAGGTATAAATGCTGTAGGATGTAAGTCTGGATAGTCAATCAGTGCGCCTATGAGTCCTACGATGATGAGGACCATGGCACAGAATAGAGTGGCTGCTGGAGCTTTCATATGTATCAGATGTGGTGTAAGATGCGAAGTACATATGCACAAAGTACATATATAGACAAAGCTAATCTATTGCTCCTCGAAATCAAGGGCGTCCATCAGATCTTTTTCAGCGTCCATGAGCGCATCATCAATTACACTGGTGTCGCTCTCGTGAATAAATTTCTGATACTTGGCACAGTCTAGCTCTACTCCTAGATCTCCAGAGGGTTTGTAAAAGCGCTTTTCGGTATCCATGCCAAAGCGTGGATCGCCTTCGATACGCTTGATAAAATTTGCGAAATACGGCTTTGCCATACGTGCACCTTGGCCATCTGCGATGCTGAGGAATCTGACCCAAGCGCTCTCACCGCCTACCCAAGTAGCAACTACAAGGTCAGGCGTGGCTCCTACAAACCATCCATCTACATAGTCATTAGTCGTGCCGGTCTTACCGATTACATCACTTTTTATATCCCAGAATCCTGTGGTTCGGCTCACTACGTTGCGCAGTAGATCTACCATGACGTAGTTGTGCTCTGGCGAGAACACTGTATTCTCTTGCTCTACAGCAGTGTAGATCACTCGATCATTCTTATCAGTGATGCGTGTGACGAAGATGGGTTCACTATAGACGCCATTGTTAGGAAATGTGGTATAGGCGCCAGCCATGTCCATCACGCTGAGGTCTGCGCTGCCGAGGCAGATAGAAGGTGCGTCAGGGATGCGATATTCGCCATCACGACGCTTCTTGTAGGCATCTATACCCATATTGCGTGCTAGGTCTCTGACGAGCTTAGTATTACCCATTTCTTTCATGAGGAATACGCTGACTGTATTGCGCGACTCCCGGAGACCGCGATACATGTCATAGTATTCGCGGTTGTATTCTCCGTCGCTATTCTCGGGTGTCCATGGCTCGGCTACATAGAAATTGCCATCTCCTGGCGCAATGGTGTAGGGTATATCTTGTATCTGCTGACAAGGGGACATCCCCTTCATAGATATGGCTGCACCATAGACGAATGGCTTAAATGTACTACCGACTTGTCGATCAGAGTTGACGTGGTCATACTTAAACCACTTGTGGTTTACACCACCGATCCATGTCTTGATATGGCCTGTGGTCGGCTCTACCGATAGCGAGCCAAATTGCAATCGCTCGTGGTGATACTTGATGGAGTCCAGAGGAGTCATTTCCGCTTCGCTTTCCCACTCATCAGTGTAGTCAAAGATCTTCATCTTCACTGGTGTGCTAAATACCTTATCGACATCTTCCTGCAAGGTAATCCAGCTCTGCTTCAGCTCCTTCCACCCTTCTGACTTAAGCACCTTGTCATAGTCTGCTGCCATCTGCTTAGTGATGATGTCACGTGCTATAAGTCGACGCATAGATCCAGCCTTGGCATCTTCATCCATCATACGCTGGATGTCGATATCGCGCCATCTGACCTTAGGAAATTTTTCAGAGAGCTCAGTAAGCTGAGATCCTAGAGCTTGAGATCTCAGATTCTGATATCGCTCTGAGGAGTATATGAGCGATCGGAGTTTATTACTTCTGATTTTCTTTTGGTTGCTATCTGCATCATAGGTCCATGGATCTCGCTTGCTCCATAGCTTATCATACTTGGCCTGCTGCTCCTGCATATGCTTGGCCATCTCTTCCTCAGCGATCATCTGCATATCGTAGTTAATCGTCGTATAGATCTTCAGGCCATCCGTGTAGATGTTGTATGGCGTACCATCGGGTTTGTAATATTTCTTGTCACGTAGTAGCGTCTTGACCCACTTAGTCAGTTCTTGACGGAAGTAGGGTGCTGGTCCGTCAGACTGATCGCTACGCTTAAAGTTGCTGAGGTCTAGATCTACTTCTCGCAGGCTATCGAGCTGATTATCGCTGATATAATCATACTTGGCTAACTGGCCTAGCACCACGGAGCGTCTCGCACGGCTATTCTGAGGACGTGAGTGAGGATTGTAATGATGAGGACTTTTAAACATCCCGACAAGTGTCGCAGCTTCCTCGCGAGTGAGTTCCGATTGATCTTTACCGAAGTAGGTTTCTGAAGCAGCCTGTAGACCCACTGCTCCATGATGAAAATCAAACTTGTTGAAGTACATGGCAATAATCTCTTCTTTGGTATAGCGCTTTTCCATCTGTATGGAGATGTACCACTCCTTGAGTTTCTGCCATAGTCGATCTTTAAAGCTGCGTGCCACGGCACCAGTAAAGAGCTGCTTAGCAAGCTGCTGTGTGATGGTAGAGGCACCACCACGCTTTCCTAAGTAGGCCACAGCTCGCAATGTCCCTCTGGCGTCTATACCGATATGATTGTGAAATCGAATATCCTCGGTGGCCAGCAATGCATCGACTGCATAGGGTGAAATTTCTTCATACACAAGCGGAACCCGATTAAAAATATAGAAGCGTCCTAGCTCTCGATTGTCATCTGCATAGACGGGAGACGCCAGCTCGTACTTAGGATTTTCTAGCTCCGTCAGATCTGGTAGCTGGGACTTAGATACAAGTATGAAGATCAGCACCACGGCTACGATGCCGATGATAAAAGCGATCCAGAGATATTTAATAAATTTATTCATGCGAGTGATAGTGGAGAGACCTGTCTGTAACGATGTAGTGAAGTATAGCAGTTCCAAGGTAGGCTTCAGCAAAGCCGTGCATGATGATCAACTACTATCTGAAGGTAGCTCATGAGTATCCGCGGGAGGATGATCTAGCGTCCAAGCCTGAGCCTTTGATGAGAGCATCGCTTTGATCCGAGGCCATGTCTTACCAAACCATACTGATGACCTATAACTGTCTAGATCCTCTACAGATTGCCATTCACTTACTGTCCAGTACACGGTAGGGTCATGATGATCTACACGTAGAGTAGCTGTAGTGCATCCTGGAGTAGCCATGAGGTGTGGATGGCTTTCGCCAAAAAGCCGCTGAAATTCCTCTACACATTCCCGTCTAAGAGGAAGTTGTACCAGCCGCACGATCATGGCGTAGTAGGAGTAAAGCTAATGTTTACGGTCTCCTCTTTGCGCACATCTAGTAAGTCGACCGCTCTATCTTGGTAGGCACTGATGACCATGTGATTACCGTGATTAAAGCTACAAGCAAGCTCACCTATCTCTACTTGGGCTAGGTGATCCTTGAGACCGTCATCGTAAGTAAATTTCCTAAATTCCACAGCAAAGTCACGCTCATCTCGGACCTTATCAAATAGCTCTCTATGGACATTGAGGATGATGTTCCCGAAGTGGTCGATATGATAGATTCTAGTGCGGATCTGATCGGGTGAGACGATAGGATTGATATTGTACTTAGTGATGTACTGAGCAGGCTCTCGCAAGGACTCGATGTATCCATACTGGTGGCAGAGACCGTATACGATCTGAGCTATAGCATCTGAGCGCTGAGCGCTCCCTGTACCTCCTATATGCGTCACGGGCCCATAGTCATAGTCGTCATAGAGTAGATGTAGAAAACCATTGTTAGGAGCGACGATCCATTGATCCTTTTTCCGAGCTATCAGCACACCTAGATCAGGGAAGAGGAACTCATTGACACAGACTAGGTGGATGGCATTGGGGGGGAAAGCTGGAATAGCCGCACGTAGCTGGTAGGCCGCCATACCTAGATCTTCCATAGGTATGTCGTGACTCACGTCCAGCATCTGTAGTTGAGGTACCTGCGCTAGCAGCTTAGCCTTGAGGTAGGCCAGATAGTACTCGCTGGTACCATAGTCTGTGGTCAAGCTCAGAAGATGCATGTGCGATATAGAACAGATCGTGAAATAATCTGTAGTATGAGAAGATAACATAAAGATAGAGCCACTACGGAGATTATATGAGAAATATGTAGTATATATACTGTCATATAGCTCACTGGTGGCCATTCACCATTACAATCGAGATAGATAATTTGAACAGCGACATCGTACTACACTTTGAGGATCTTCACCCAGTGGATCTCTTTGGCGAAAAAAATTCCAAACTCAAGCTACTCTCACGCGCTTATCCTGAGCTGAGCATCAGCTCGCGCGGGAGCAAGGTCAAGATAAGTGGTAAGAAGAAGATGGCACAGCAAGCCAAAGCTAAGCTGGAGCTACTGGCTCGCATACTGCGAGAGCACGAGGAACTGTCTTTGCAGACGGTAGAGGATGTACTGTTTGGTGATAATCCCTACGACAATCGACTCACTAATGGACAGGGCAATCAGGTCATCATCCACGGTAGGAATGGTAAGCCGATACGTGCCAAGACTGAGAATCAGCGAAAGCTGGTAGTTGCTAGTGAGTCCAATGACATCGTATTTGCTATCGGACCAGCTGGTACAGGTAAGACCTATACAGCTGTAGCGCTTGCTGTACGAGCTCTAAAGAATCGTGTAGTGAAAAAGATCATCATGACACGACCTGCGGTAGAGGCTGGTGAGAACCTAGGATTCCTACCTGGTGATCTCAAGGAGAAGATTGATCCCTATCTGCGACCCTTATATGATGCTCTCGATGATCTGCTACCAGTAGAGAAGCTCAATCAATTCATGGAAAATCGCACGATTGAGATTGCTCCGCTGGCATTTATGAGAGGCCGTACTCTAGATAATGCTTTTATCATATTAGATGAAGCTCAGAATGCTACCTCTCTGCAGCTCAAGATGTTTCTCACACGATTAGGCCCTTCGGCCAAATGCGTCATTACGGGAGATCTCAGTCAAGTAGACCTTCCCTATCAGCAGAAGTCAGGACTGTTTAAGTCAATGCGCTTGCTTAAAAATATAGAAGGAATAGCGCAAGTCGAACTCGACGCTACAGATGTGGTACGACACAGGCTGGTCCGTCAGATCATATATGCGTATGATCGGGATGACCAATCGCGTCGGCGCAGACGACAAGAGGAGGAATAGAAAGGTGTAACCCTTATCACCTCATAGGGTGATTTAAGCATACAGGGCTGAATGGAAATCAAATATATGGGTTGATCATAAGAGAGCCTCCTATATTTGCATCCGAAAAAGAACAATAACCACAATTAAACCACCAAAATCCTAGATTATGAAAAAATGCTTACTACTCCTATCCTTTGCACTCGTTACCACCATTGCCTCTGCTCAGCTTAAAGTGGGACCTGGTCTCACACTGACTCCAGATATAGGTATCACAGGTAAAATTCAAAAGGATATAACAGATAAAATTGATGGAAGCGTCAACTTAACTTATTTCTTCGGCAATACAGTCGAAGCTTTTGGTGTGAAGTCTACTACAAGCACTATATTAGTTGAGGTGAATGGCCAGTACAACTTAGATGTATCTGATGATTTCATCGTATACCCTCTAGCTGGATTGGGTCTGATAATTACTTCAGCAAAGACGACAGGAGCTGGAGCAGGTTTTGACGGATCTTCGTCCGCTTCTGATATTGTCCTTAATTTAGGAGGTGGGATTAATTATCCGCTTTCATCATTTGATCTATTCGCAGAGGCTAAAATTCTTATAGGTGGTGCATCCAATTTTTACTTGCAAGCTGGTGCACTCTTCCCACTTGGTGGAGCTAACTAAAAGAAGCTAGATTTTTATTTTTTGGGTGTCTGGACTTTAGGGAAGGTTCAGACACCTTCTTATTTTAAGGATGTGCCTATGGGTATCTGTATATCTATAGACGTCGTGATCAATAAGTGCCACAAGGTTGTTATAAGCTACGATGCACGGGACTATCTACTATGACGATCACTGTATACTCTGTAATCGAGTTATCAGATTTCTACTAAGTAGGAGAAATGGCTCATTTCAGTATGTAGCCCTTGACGATTCTGATCCTATGCAAGAGGATTTTGGTACTATTGACAGTCTTGTTTATGTACAGGACGATCAAGCCTACTATGAGTCACGCGCCGTACTACGCATCTTACGGGATATGGGCGGAATCTATAAGCTTGTGAGTAAGATAGGCAGCATTTTGCCGAAAGGCATCACAGATAGAATCTATAGATCTGTATCATCACGGAGATATGTCCTGTGGGGTAAGATCGATGGCTGTCCTCTACCAAAGGATGAGATAGGCTGCGATCCACAAGGTTGAGGCCTCAGAGGATCTCTGATTAACCCTCGAGACTGAGGATCTTGATCTCTACGCGCTGGTTGAGACTGCGCCCGTGTCTTGTCTTATTACTTGCGATGGGCTCACGCTTACCATAACCCTTATACTTGAGGCGATAAGGGCTGATGCCTCGCCCTGCAAGATACTCGGCTACAGACTGAGCGCGCTCTGTGGATAGCCTGTCGCAGTAGGAGTGTTCTGGGAGACCATTAGTATGCCCTCCGATTTCTACGATCACTTCTGGATTGGCTCCGAGAAATCTATAAATCTCATCAAGTACTCCAAGAGAAGCGTTTTCAAAGCTGGCTGAATCCTGTGGAAAGTATAGCTGCTCTACTTGGATCACTTGACCGGGCTTGATCTTGGAACCATCCAGATCTTTCAGTATCTTCTTGTCTGCTCGAACTTCGCTCGGTATCTCTACCTCAGCAACGGCAGGACGTGACTCTGGTGCGATCACCGCCGGTGCAGTTGGTGTAGGTTCTGATTCTTCTTGCTTCTCCTTAAATGGATTGGGCGGCGCGGGAGTGTTGACAGGTGCTGAAGCAGCCAGGATCTCTTCTCCTGGGCATGGCGTGATGATGAAAGGTGTCATGTTATCCACTAGGATATTGCCATTGTAAGCAAACAGTGAAGGTGTATTGTAAAAGATCTCCACTGTGATATATCTATACTGACGCTTAGGATTAATCATGAAATCATACTGCTGCCAATCCTCATGATCTATCGGTGGAGACTCTGCGAGTAGCTGTGTCTCATTGCAATATCCTGTGCCACCGTAGACTCGCAAGACACACGGGGTAGTAAAGCTTTCCTTACTACTTGTGCTACGATGCGTATTGCTCAAGTATACTTCTGACATGGATAGATGCACACTGAAATTGTAACATTTTTCAGCTTCCAGTGGTACATCGAGTCTCTGTGAGAGACCCTCAAAAGTCTCATTGTACCGAGCCACTAGTCCCAAATAAGTGGAGCCATGAAAAGGCCGCGCTGTCACATCCCAAAAATTACGCGGATGAATATCTGGGGGTGTCTCTCGAGGAAATCTCATAGGACCACAGTCTGTCCAATCCCTGATATAAGGATAGTCGGGACTTCCCTGGTGTGGAATGTCCTCGAAGGAAGGATTAGTCATGTGGATGGTATCCTGTGCAGTCACTTGCGTGGCAAATGCTGCGCATAGGAATAAGACAAGTATGAGGTAATGTGCTTTCATAAAAACTCCGTGGAGTGCGGTATAAAATAGAAAACGCGATCAAGGCTCGTTGATTGTGCTAACGCAATTGCTAGGCCGCTAGTTCTCTAGAGAAGTTGAATAAACATACACTGTCCACTGAAGCATAGTGCAGGATATGGTGGCCTTTTAGCACATTTTTAACCCTCCATAGTCGATGATGATAGAGACATCCTTACTTAAATGCATTGAGTCCCGTGACATCCATACCCGTGATAAGCAAGTGTATGTCATGCGTACCCTCATAGGTGAGTACGGTTTCTAGGTTCATCATATGTCGCATGACTGGGTACTCATTAGTGATTCCCATACCGCCATGGATCTGTCGCGATTCTCTTGCTATTTCTAGAGCCATGTGGACATTGTTCCGCTTGGCCATGCTGATCTGAGCTGGAGTGGCCTTACCGTCATTGGCTAGTGAGCCTAATCGCCAAGCTAGCAGCTGTGCCTTGGTAATCTCGGTGATCATCTCGGCGAGTTTCTTCTGTGTAAGTTGGAACTGTGCTATAGGTTTGTCAAACTGTATACGCTCCTTACTGTAACGCAGTGCACTGTCATAGCAATCGAGCGCAGCTCCTATTGCTCCCCAGGCGATTCCATAGCGTGCCTTGGACAGACAAGAGAGTGGTCCTTTAAGGCCACTTACACCAGGAAGAATATTGGATTTAGGTATGCGCACGTCTTCAAAGACGAGCTCACCTGTGATGGATGCGCGTAGAGACCACTTGCCGTGGATCTCAGGGGCTGAGAAGCCCTTCATACCCTTCTCTACGATGACTCCGCGTATCCTATCATCAGGACCTTTGGCCCAAACCACCGCTACATCCGCTACAGGGCTGCTGGTGATCCATAGCTTGGCGCCATTGAGGATGATGTGATCGCCGTCCTCGACATAGCGTGTGGTCATACCACTAGGATTGGATCCATGATCGGGCTCTGTAAGGCCAAAGCAGCCTATCATCTCGCCGCTACCAAGCTTAGGTAGATACTTCTCGCGATGATCTTCACTTCCATACTTGTAGATAGGATACATCACTAGTGAGCCCTGAACTGATGCCATGGATCGTATGCCGCTGTCACCTCTCTCGAGCTCTTGCATGATGATGCCATAGGCAATTTCATCCATGCCTCCGCCTCCGTATTTTGCCGGAAGGCTAGGTCCATAGGCTCCTATCTCTGCTAGACCCTTGTAGAGATGCATAGGGCACTCAGCGCGCTCCGTGTAGTCCTCTATGATAGGTGATACTTCTCGCTTCACCCAGTCGCGGACTGCGTCTCGCGCTAGCAGATGGTCTTCACTGAGAAGAGCATCCACCTGATAGTAATCGTGTCCCTGATATTGATCTGTCCTTGCCATGGTATGTATACGTTGCGTGCAGGGGCAAAAGTATGCAGCTCGTGCCTTAGCATAGCCTACATAGAAAAAATCTGAATAGTACAACAGAAGTGGCAACTAAGGCGGTCCTGACTGCATCTATCCAGATATCTAGGTAAATGATCATCTCATAGCCATCCTATCACGACCTACGGAGTAGGGAAAGCGGCGTGCAGCACGTCGATTTATGCGCTGTATGATCTCTTCTGGCCTGTCATCCCAGCTAGCCTCAGAGGTGCCGGCATAGGTCCACACGGTAGTGCCTGATCTCGTATCTATCACCTCATAGCCGATGGTCATATCTGCCGATTTGGATGCGCGGTTTCCTGTACCTGGAAGTACGCCTACGTCAGGAATGGCATTGATGACACTACCAGCGATATCTATGACGAGGGATTCTGTATCTGTGAGTAAGCGTCTCGTACTTACCTTGCCCATCAGGACAGCATCCACCCCGAGGAGGTCTGCGAGATCTTCTGGAGCGATCCTCCAAGAGCTCTCTACGTCTATACCTGCTTCTTTTAATCGAGCTACCGTAGTCCGGTGGCTCTGTACGGTGATGCGAGGGGCATCCTGCGATGCTTGGTTGCGCCCATGTATTTCTTTGTGAAGTGATGACTGATAGAGCAGGCTCTCCTCCAAGATAAGATCTTGCACTTCGTCATCTGTGAGTTTTTTGGGTTTCTTACCCATGTAGATGATTTCTATGGGCATGATGGCAATGGACTGCTGATCGTAGGCAATCTCATCAAACTCGTTACTAGTGTACTGGCGATAATTGCAGCTGCTGAGAACTAGTGTGGCGGCTAGTGCGAGGAAATAGTATGATTGTTTCATGATAGTGGGTGTTGGTGTTGGGCTAAGGTATAGGGCATACAGGGCTAGGTCACAATTTCTCCACCCGGTTTAAATGATCATTAGCATCACTGCGAGACTATTAGCACTTCGATAAGAAAAACGAGAATAAATTAAGAATTCTCTAGCGCTGTATACGCGTCGTCAGGCTCTGTACAATCTTAAATTCACTGAGGAATACACTGGCGATGACTCGTATAACTGTGTAGGCTGGTATCGCCAAGATCATCCCCACTATTCCCCCTATCCGACCGCCCACGAGGATGACGATAAAGATCTCCATAGGATGTGCCATCACACTATTGCTGAAAATGTAAGGCTGCAATATGAAATTATCTATCATCTGCATAATGGCAAATACAGTCAAGATCTTGATGATTAACGGTAGAGTCTGTGTGCTAAAGTCGTAGTCAAGATGACTGCTTAGAGTAATAAATAAAGCAAAGCCTGCTCCTATCAGAGGTCCTAGATATGGAATCGTATTGATGAGCGCGGCGAAGAAGCCTATCAGCAGCGCATTTTCTATACCAAAAATGCGGAGTGCTACACTTACCAGCAAGGTGATCGTCACGATCTGGAAGAGTATACCAAAGAAGTACCGTCGCAGTAGATAAGCAATTCGCTCCATGACATCTACGGCCTTGAGCTCATACTCTGTGGGTATGATCCCTCGTATAAAATTGATGAGCAGATCCTGCTCTCTCAGGAAGAAAAATAAGACAAATATCACCGAGAATATGCCTATAACAATATTCCCAGCGAGCCCAACAAAATCACCTATATACTTACCTAGTAGGCTTGGATCAAACCACTTGCGAGCTAGTTCTGAGATCTCATCACCTACAGACTGAGTACTCACAATGCCGAGATCTCGAAGCCTTTCAGTGATGCGAAATTGCTCCTCAAGTGTGGTACCAACATTCTGATAATCGAGACTCGCCAGATTAGACAATTGCTCAAAGATCAGCGGTACAAATGCTCGCAACAGCAGATAGATAAGTGAAAACATCACTACGATCGTGAGCACAGCAGCTAGACTCTTGCCGCCCCATATCTTGCGCATGCGTAGTCGATCTAGAAGAAAGGACACCATAGGGCCGCCTAGTAGAGATAGCACCCACGCAATCAATACATAAGCAACTATATCACCAAAGAAGTAAATGATACCCACTAGCACGAGTACGATCAAAGCACCAAGTAGATATCTCCGTTTCACAGCCATAAAGCAGGCTGCAAGATAGGGAGATTCTAACTTTGATCCTCGTGCGGTCTCACGAAATCGAGGTTGCGCTGGATACCTTTATAGCCGGCTCGCATGAGTGGCGTCCCTGCTGCGATCTTCTCGAAATTCATCTCTTTCAGATCGCGCCAATCGTCTGCAGACATCTCTGTCACATGCTCGCGCGGTATAAAGTCTGACTCCGAGTGCGGACTAGCAAATCGATTCCATGGACAGACTTCTTGACATATGTCACAGCCAAACATCCAGTCTTCCATCTGTCTGCTAAACTCCTGTGGTATGTCTTCCTTCAGCTCTATAGTGAGATAAGAGATGCACTTACTTGCATCCAAGATATTTGCTTCCTCTGATAATGCGCCTGTAGGACAAGCATCTATGCATCTGCGACACCGGCCACAGTGATCAGTCAGCGGCTCATCTGCCACCAGGTCGAGATCACAGATGATGACGGCAAGGAAGAAGTAACTTCCCTGTCTAGGATGGATCAGCAGAGTATTTTTGGCTCGCCAGCCTACCCCAGCGCGCTCAGCCCATGCTCGCTCCAGCACTGGTCCACTATCTACGAAGTACCTTCCACTGATGTCGCCATACTTATCTGTCATGCGATTCCACAGATCGCGCAAGCGCTTCTTGAGTACCTTGTGATAGTCGCGGCCGTAGGCGTAGCGAGCGATCTTGGGAGCGTCATCGCGCTGTATATCTTGCTCTGGAAAGTAATTGTAACTTAGGCTGATGACACTTTTAGCCCCTGGCACGAGGCGAGTAGGATCTACTCTCATATCAAAGTAGCGCTCGAGATAACTCATCTTACCCTGATAGCCACGATTAAGCCACTCTTCGAGTTGATGAGCTTCCTCATCGAGACGTTCTGCTCGACTGATCCCGCAGTCTTGGAATCCTAGATCCGCAGCTTGCTCCTTGATCCACCGCTCCATGGGATCAGGAATCTAGTATCTGGAGCTTGGCAAACTTCAGCATGATCTTACGCGTAGGATTATCGATCTGTGGGAATGTGATTGTGGCTACCTTATTAGACGTATTACCATCTATTTTCTCTACGTTTCCTTTGCCAAACTTGAGGTGAAGGACTGTCATTCCTTCCTTGATTCTGTGGGATGGACTCGGTGCAAAATCATTAATATCTATATCCAGTGTGGGCAACTTAGGCTTAGGAAGCGGAGCGAGTCGGCGCAGTCGCTTAGGCTCAGCAGGTAGACCATTTTTCTGACCCAGCACCACGATCTGATCGTAGTATTCTTCAGGCACCTCACTAAGGAATCTGCTAGGATCATTGAAGCGAACTTGACCGTACTGATAGCGAGTCGTGGCATAGCTCAGAGTAAGTTGACTCTTGGCTCTTGTGATCGCGACATAGAAGAGTCGACGCTCTTCATCTAGACCATTGGGATCGCTCATTGCCATGAAACTCGGAAAGAGATTTTCCTCCATTCCCACCACACACACACTTTCAAACTCCAGACCCTTAGCCGCATGTGTAGACATCAGACTCACGTAATCGGTGCTTTCTTCCTCACTGTCAAAATCGGTCAACAAAGCGATATTTTGCAGGTAACTGCTCAGCGACTTATCCTGTACATCAGAGATGTCATCCATCTCATCAGCATCTATAAATTCCTTGATGCCGTCCAGTAGAGCCGTCATATTCTGCAAGCGACCGATACCTTCCATGCTACTATCTTCCTTGAGCGCACCGAGTAGGCCCGAGCTGCGAGCGATATGCATAGCAGCAGTATAAGCGTCAGTCTCAGAGGCCTTTCGGCCAAATGTCCCAATCAGCTCTGCAAACTGGAACATCATCTTAGCTGACCGGCCCTTGATATTGCCGCTGTGAAGCATATCCCAAAGACTTGATTCAGACTCCACCGATGCATCGACAAGATTGTTCAGACTCGTCTTTCCTATGCCACGTCGTGGATAATTAATGACACGCTTGAGCGCCTCATCATCTCTAGGATTGACAGCTAGTCGCAAGTAAGCTAGGAGATCCTTGACTTCTTTGCGCTGATAGAATGATAAACCACCAAAGACCTTGTAGGTAATATTCTGTCTTCTCAGATGCTCCTCAAATACTCTTGATTGAGCATTGGTCCTGTAGAGAATGGCGAAGTCGCGATTGCGATAGTGATGACGATTCTTCTGCTCTAGTATAAGATCCGCGATGCGCCGACCTTCCTCCGTATCAGAGAGCACCTTGATGAGTTTGATCTTTGTACCGTCCTTTCGCTCCGTCCAGATTTCTTTTTGGATTTGCTTTTTGTTATTGGTGATGACAGCGTTAGCCGCTTGGACTATAGAGTCTGTGGAGCGATAGTTTTGCTCAAGCTTGTAGGTCTGTGTAGAAGGAAAGTCTTGTTCAAACTGTAAGATATTCTCGATCGTAGCTCCACGAAAACTATAGATGCTCTGAGCATCATCACCGACTACACAGATATTTTCAGGGCTGTCGGGGTAGTTGACTAGCTCCTTGATGATGGCATACTGTAAGAAGTTGGTATCCTGAAACTCATCGACCATCACATAGCGGAATGCGTGCTGATACTTCTGCTTTACATTTCCAGGATTTTCGTAAAGGAGTCGATACATCTGCAGCAGCAGATCATCAAAGTCCATGGCACCAGCGCGGAAGCACTTAGCGGCATATTGCTCGTAGACTTTGTAGATCATCGGCATGCGGTTCATGCGGTCGTATTCTACCAGCTCTGTGTTATTGCCGTACATCTTAGGCGTGATGAGATTGGACTTAGCGGCGGAGATACGACTCCGGACATTGTTGGGATTATATTTTTTCTTGTCTAGACCCATGGTGCGTATGATCTCATTGATCGCACTCTTGGTGTCATCTGTATCATAGATGGTGAAGTCACTTGGATAGCCGATCTTGCTGGCTTCGATCCGGAGGATGCGAGCAAAGATGGAGTGGAAGGTACCAGCCCATACTTTCCTTACCTCGGTACCTACGACATTTTCTATCCGCTCTTTCATTTCGCGAGCGGCTTTGTTAGTAAATGTGAGGCAGAGTATGTTCCAAGGAGCCACGCCGCTCTTAATCATATGTGCCACACGGAAGGTGAGGACTCGAGTCTTACCAGATCCAGGACCTGCGATGACCATCACGGGTCCGTCTAGGCACTCGACAGCTTGTCGCTGGATAGGGTTGAGGGCGTTTAGGTAGTCTTTCATAGGCTGCGGTAAAGGTCGTGATATGATGGTGAGCTGTAACGCTATTTACTGTCAATCAAAATCTCAGGCTCTAATTGTGTTAATATTAGACACAATGTAGATAATTTCAAGGCTCAATGGCTTGCTTTTCGCACGCTTTTCTTGTCTGTCCAAGGGTTCATATGAATCATTTTTTGCAGAATCACAAGACAATTATACTTTTTATTAGCTATATTAAGTACAATAATGTTATATTTGGTTCTCACCGACTTTATTACATGATGATAGGTCTACAAATTAACTTGACACAGAAATTCACGCATAGTGCTTTCAAAACGAGCTTTTTAATTCTTTTGCTAACATTTGGTATTGCTCAATTTGCAGTCGCGCAGTGTGATGAACCTTCGAGCTGGGACACCAATTGTAATAGTCTTGGCGAAAACAACAACATTCCTATAAACGCTACACTAATAACTCCGGGAGTTTATATTGACTTATGCTTGACTGACGGTGATGAGGACTGGTACTACATGACTGATACTGGAGATCCAGCGATTCCAGCATGGTATTTCCTGGTGAAGGCTGTCGAAGGTGCCGATACAACAACAAGTGATTGTGGATTCTATGACTTACACTTAGAATATGATACAACCACAGCGACTTGTAACGTTTATACTGAGGCTCCTCAGTATATTTTTGAGACGGACACCTATATCGAGCTATATCGAGCTATTGCACCAAATTCACTTGTACGAGTAACGGCAGATGACAATAGTGGCACAGGTAACTATTCTAGAATAGACGATTTCTGCTCAGAAGCAAGCTCGACATGTCTAGATATAATATCAATAACAGATGAGCGAATCACTTTCTATTTACCGACGCATCCCAGTTGCTCTTTCTCAGACTACTTTTTGCTTATTGATGGCGAAGTTGTCAATTGGTTTTTCACTTATGATCTGAGTCTTGGTGAGTGGATCGGTTGGGTCGATAATTTAGAACCTTGCACCTCATATATGATATCTTTCACCGCAGTGTGCCAAGGTGAGGAGTATTTTAGCTGTTCCGAAATCTTTGAGACTGAATGCCCGCCTTCCCCTCTCAATGGTACAGTTATGGATGCACCGAAGCGAATCATTTATCTAGATCAGTCTATTGAGCTATCTCAAGGTGAACCTAATCAACTAGATAGAGAAATTGTAGTTAACTTGACTGCTTACCCAAATCCAGCAATTGATATCGTGAATATATATTGGAGTAGAGATATCTCTCTCAATTCGCCAGAAAGTATTAGTATTTTTACTTCTGATGGGATTGCGAAGAACTGTCCAGTCATTGATCAGGGTATTGATCATCTTAGGATCGATGTTTCTGGCTTGACAATGGGTTTGTATCATGTTATCCTGTCTTCGGCCGTTGGAGACCTTGAAGTCACCAAATTTATAATAGGGCATTAAGATCTTTGATGAAGTTTTCTCAAAATACCTTCAACGTCAAGCTTTGCGTTATACTTTTCCTTTTCTGTTATTTTACGGCCGGGTATTCTCAGCGAAGTTTGACTTTAAATTCTTTTTCAATATATGCATACGATGTAGCCACTGGTGATTTAGATTCTCTTACATCCGTCGGGATGAGGCTTGCAGATATCTCTTTTTCAACTAATGGTCAATTGTATGCCCTAGTAGACAATGCTCAAAATGTCACAGAACCCGAGCTGGCTCTAGTCAATGAATCGACAGGTGCATTGACGACTATACACTCGTTTCCAGACTCCGTCAGATTTAATGGTATGACAACTAGGTCAGATGACGTCTTCTTCATGCTTGGTAGATCAGGACACCTTTGGACTTATAATTTGATTACTGGTGAGGCTAGATCTTTAGGCCTTACACCCTACAGATCTGCTGGCGATCTTACATTCTACAAGGGCGAACTATACTATTCTAATGTCAATCGAGATATTGAAGAAGTGGAAATAGTCAGAATCGACTTAGATGACGTATCTGCACGGCACGTAGTTATATCGAAGCGTATTCCTCAGTATATCGCAGGAATCACAAGCATCGCAGAGGCTTGTGATTCTTTGCGTATTTATGGATTCGGTGGCGCTGACACGGTCTATCATATTGATATAGAGTCGCGTCAGATCAGAGCTCTACACAGCTATACGCTAGGCGCTAACGGTGGTGCTAGTACAGGAGAGTTCTTTGGAAGTGCTGACCCTCTGGAGATAGATCTCATCAGAAGTGCTCCAGAGATCTGCGGCAGGATGGATGCTCAGTTGGCCATCACGACATCAGGAGGCAGTGGCTCTTTATCGTACTCGATAGATGGAGGTAGTGTGATGTCTGATGATTCAGAGTATACAGATCTATCCGCTGGAGAGTATCATATCGTGGTATCTGATAGTCTGGGCTGCACTGCTCAGGATACAGTGATCATCCCAGAGATATCTGGACCGATCATAGACAGCGTTTCTATCAGACCTGCGACCTGCGGTACTGAGAATGCTGAAATTACCATTCACAGTAGTAGCGCTGCATCGACCACACAGTATAGTATAGACGATAGAGACTATCAAGATAGTCCACTATTCGTTGAGCTAGATGCTGGTATGAGATATGTATATGTATTAGGAGACATGGGCTGTGAGGATAGTATCTTGATCGACATTCCTAGAGTAGATGGTCCAGTGATCAGTGCTGTAGAATTACTATCATCTTCCTGTGATGAAACATTTCGTTCACTGATAGTATCAGCCACAGGAGCGGGCCCACTGAGCTATTCTAGTGATCGGATTGCGTATCAGACGAGCGCTCAGCTCGATAGTCTCAGTATAGGCGAAATCACTGTGTATGTGCGAGATCTTTGGGGCTGCATGGATAGCATGGATGTGACGCTGGAGCCGACCCCTGCTCCCTCGATCATAGAGCTGGCGGTTTCACCTACGAGCTGTAATCTGGAAAATGGACGTATAGTAGTAAGTGCCAGTGGAATAAGTTCATTAAATTATAGACTTGAAGGTGCATCTGGCCAGCTTGATTCAGTCTTTGTAAATTTGGCCGAAGGGCCGTATACCATCATCGTTACTGATAGTTTGGGCTGTACAGCTAGTGAGGATATTATCATAGATTCATCATCAGCGGTCGAGTTGCGATTGCTGTCACAGGAAGATGTACGCTGTGGAGATCAATTAGGTACTGCTGAGGTAGTAGCCACAGAGGGTGAGGCCCCCTATCTGTATGCGATTGATGATGGTGATTATCAGAGTGATGGAGGGCTATCAGACTTACAGGCAGGTGACTATCAGGTGCTTGTGCTTGATGCTGCTGGCTGCATAGATAGTGTGGAGATCCAGGTAGACTCGCTCCCTCATGTGCGTATAGATAGTGTGAGTGTGAGCAGCACGATCTGTGGAGAGTCAGGAGGAATAGCAAGATTGTACTATGAGAGTCCATCAGAGGTGACCGCGCTTCTTGATGGACAGCCTATAGCACCGCCATACACATTTACCGCTCTAGTGGCTGGCTCGTATGAGATAGTATTGAGCGACGCAGCTGGATGTAGTGACAGTGCGCAGTTTGCAGTAGAGTCAAGTGAAGCACTTACTGTGCCATCGCTAGAGGTGAAGCACTCTACCTGTCAGTTGCCCAATGCACGTATAAGCTTTGAGCTAAGTGGTCTGGCGATTGACAAACTGCAAGTCAATGGAGAGTTGCGTCCCGTAAGCTCTGTGGTCGAAGGTTTATCAGCGGGCGAGTATGTTATAGAGTTGACAGATATACAGGGATGCATGTGGGACACGCTTTTATCAGTTACAACAACAGATTCTCTTATAGTAGATGATTTACTAGTGATAGATCCTACGGATTGTAGTACAGCAGATGGGAGCATATCGGTATCACTGCGAGGAGATCCAGAAGTAATCGATCTTTTGCTCAATGGTAGATCCGTAGATACGGAAGACGGCATTTCGTTTACTCAACTTAAAGAAGGAGATTATGATATAGCAATTATTGACACAGCGGGTTGCATGATCCAGCGACTCGTGTTGCTAGATCAGCAGAACTGCCCTATCTACATACCTAATGTGTTCTCACCCAATGCCGACGGTGTCAATGATACTTGGAGTATCTACACTGGCTCAGACATACAAAGCAGCTATGTGAGCATACAGGTATACGACCGATGGGGCAACCTCATATACCGCAATCCGAATCTATTGCAAGGTGGCACAGGATGGGATGGTAACTATAAGAATCAGCCTGTTCCTAACGGTGTATATACTTATCTAGTGAGCTTGGATGGTGTATACGGCGAAGTCACACTCAGTGGTGATGTAACGGTCATACGATGATATAACTTAGGAATGCAATACGTGCCTTAGGCTTTGATGGATTGACGTTATGCACGAAGGGACTATATGAGTATTGACTCAATGAAAACCGACCTATATGTTGAAGTGTTATTACCGTTTCAACAACTTACACAAGCATAGTCGTACAACACCCGAGGAGTCCCTGTACACATGGATCTTAGTACAAATGAGACACTACTCAAAAGATCCTAATGCACGATTTGGGTTTAACCCATTTCGTGCAATAGGATTTTATTATTGGCTCTTCATTTATATGACATTCATGTTTACAGTGACTTATAAAGATTTAAGACAGTTTGCTTGTGTAAGTTATTGTTACACATACACTGCAACTATAACAAGGGCTCTATCCGCCAAGTCAACTCTTGTCGCCTGACTTCGCGCCTAGCGTCTATCTGCTTCAGCCTCAGGCATTTCACCTCCTCGCCATAGCACGCTATGACTCGTCGG
>ENA-ORXU01000157-ORXU01000157.1-marine-metagenome-genome-assembly--contig:-NODE-157-length-88629-cov-5.865717_pt1 | contig 88629 bp, 62 predicted proteins | sample MGYA00237869_ERZ511484 | MGnify/ENA metagenome assembly ERZ511484 | reverse complement strand
GCCGTGAAACCAGCGGCTGAGGCGTCAGCCCCGGCCACCAAAACCTCCCTCATCCTAGCACTACAAAAAGGAGTCCTTCGTGACCCAGCTCTCCAGTCATGTCTTGACGTCACACACAAACCGCCACCTGCTTCTCGCCGTGGCGGTCGGCATTGCCGCCTTCACCCTCGCTAGTCCCGCCCATGCCGCCGGTTCTGGTATGCCATGGGAAGGTCCGCTCACATCCATCCTCGCCTCGGTCGAAGGCCCCATCGCCAAGATTGTCGGCACTATGGCGATCATCCTTGCCGGTCTCGGTCTCGCCTTTGGTGACACGGGCGGCGGCTTTCGCAAGCTGATCCAGATCGTGTTCGGACTAAGCATCGCCTTCACCGCGACCAGCTTCTTCCTGTCCTTCTTCAGCTTCGGCGGCGGGGCGGTCCTCTAATGAGCGCGGCGCAGCACATCACGGACAGCGACGTGCCGGGATACTCCATCCCGGTTCACCGCTCGCTGACCCAACCCATCATGATGGCGGGCGCTCCGCGCTCGGCCACCATCCTCAACGGCACGCTTGCCGCCGCGCTTGGGCTGGGTCTCCAGCTCTGGCCCGTCGGCATCGCTGTGTGGGTTCTCGCGCAAACAGCCTGCGTCTTAGCGGCCAAGCGTGACCCGCTCTTCCTCGACGTGCTGCGCCGCCACCTTCGCCAGAAAGGCTACCTCGCATGATGAATCTACGCGAATACCGCGAGCGCCCCGCCGCGCTTGCAGACCACCTCCCGTGGGCGGCACTCGTCGCGCCCGGCGTGGTGCTGAACAAGGACGGCAGCTTCCAGCGCACCATGCGCTTTCGGGGTCCTGACCTCGATAGCTCGTCGCCGCAAGAACTCGTCGCGACCTGCGCTCGCGTGAACAACGCACTGCGTCGGTTCGGCTCTGGCTGGGCGCTCCACTTCGAGGCCACGCGCCGCAAAGCTGACAAGCCCGAGACATCCGAGTTCCGCGATCCACTCGCGTGGCTGATCGAGCAGGAACGGCTTGGTCTCCACGCCGAGACCGGCGCTCTGTTCGAGAGCGACTACCACCTCACATTCACCTTCCTCCCGCCTGCAGATAAGGTTGGCAAACTTGAACAGCTCTTCATCGACCAAGACGAAGCGTTGGATGCGGAGCAACCATCCGGCGCTGACTATCTCGCGGCTTTCGTCCGTGACACGGATGCAGCACTCGGTTTGCTCGCAACAGTTTTTCCGGTCGTCGTTTTCTTGCACGATGCCGAGACGCTAACCTATCTTCAATCGTGCCTCGCGCCGGATGCGCGTCAACCTGTTCGCGTGCCTGACATCCCAATGCACCTCGACGCCGTGCTGGGTGGGACAAACCTTGTCGGCGGTCTCGACCCCAAGCTCGGCGACCAGCATATCCGCGCCATCACCGTCATGGGCTTTCCGGGCGCGACCGAGCCGGGTTTGCTCGACAGCTTGAACGCGCTCGGCTTTCCGTATCGCTGGACCACGCGGTTCATTCCGATGGTTAAGCCGGAGGCCGTGAAAGTCCTTGGTCGTTATCGTCGCCAATGGTTTGCCAAGCGCAAGAGCGTCTTGGCCATCATGAAGGAGGTGATGACCAACGAGGCGTCTGCACTAGTCGATACTGATGCAGACAACCAAGCAGGCGATGCGGACGCCGCATTGCAGCTTCTCGGTCAGGACTATGTCGGGTTCGGCTACGTCACACAGACCATCATCGTCAGCGACGGGAACCCCGCAGTTGCAGACGAACGCATCAAGACGGTCGAGCAAGTTGTAAACGGGCAGGGGTTTGTCACAATCCGCGAGAGCGTAAACGCGGTTGAAGCATGGCTAGGGTCTCTCCCCGGCCATAACTACGCCAACGTCCGTCAGCCCATCGTCCACACGCTCAACCTCGCGCACATGATGCCGCTGTCAGCGATCTGGGCGGGACCGGAGCGCAACGATCATCTGGACGGTCCGCCACTCCTCCACGCAACGACACAAGGCCACACGCCGTTTCGTTTGGTCACCCATATCGGGGATGTTGGCCACACGCTGGTCGTCGGGCCGACCGGGGCAGGGAAATCCGTTCTTCTCACACTGCTGGCTTTGCAGTTCCGTCGCTATTCCGACGCGCAGGTCTTCCTCTTCGACAAGGGCCGCAGTGCCAAGGTCGCAACACTCGGCATAGGCGGCCGCCACTATGAGCTAGGCGGAGAAGGCGGGCTTTGCTTCCAGCCCCTTCGCGACATTGACACCCAACGCGATCTCGCTTGGGCCGAAGGCTGGGTGCTGGACTTGTTGCGCCATGAGCAAGTCGAGATCACACCAGAGGTGAAAGACGCTGTCTGGAGCGCGCTCAGCTCTCTCGCGACAGCGCCAGCCTCCGAGCGGACGCTGACGGGGCTAAAGGCCTTGTTGCAATCGGCGTCGCTTCGCCAAGCCATCCACCCCTACACCCTCGAAGGTCCTCACGGCGCGGTACTGGACGCTGAGACCGATAGTCTCTCGGACGCGGACTGGCAGTGTTTTGAGATGGAAGAGCTGATGCACTCCAAGGCGCTCGCCTTGCCCGTGCTGACCTATCTCTTCTACAAACTCGAAGCGCGGTTCGACGGTCGTCCGACCCTTTTGATCCTCGATGAGGCGTGGGTGTTTCTCGATGACCCGGTGTTTGCCGAGCGCATTCGCGAGTGGCTGAAGGTCCTCCGAAAGAAGAACGTCTCAGTCGTTTTCGCAACTCAGTCGCTTTCGGATGTCGCGGACAGCTCTATCGCGCCTGCTCTCGTCGAGAGCTGCCCATCTCGTATCTTCCTGCCCAACCCCCGCGCGACAGAGCCGCAGCAGTTGGATGCGTATCGCGGCTTCGGTCTGAACGATACGCAGATCCAGCTCATCGCGCAGTCTACGCCCAAGCGAGACTACTACTTTCAGAGCCGTGCGGGGAACCGCGTGTTCGACCTAAACCTCGGACCGGTCGCGCTGTCGGTCTGCGGCGCGTCGTCCGTTGCCAACTTGGTCGACGCCGATCGCATTCATGCCGAAGTCGACGGTCCTGGCTTCGTAGCCTCTTGGCTACGCTGGCACGAGCTGGGCTGGGCCGCCGACCTGCTCGGCGTTGGCAATATTTTGCTCGACCCGCTCGTCACATCCCAACCCCAAAAAGGAGCCGTATAATGCGCTTATCCCTCAAATCTCTCCGTTCGCTTCTCGCCACAGGCGTTGCCGCGACAGTCATGTTGGCCAGCCCGGCCAATGCCTTTCTCGGCAGTGGCATCGTACTTGACCCGACAAACCTCATCCAGAATGCTCTTACCGCAACGCGAACGCTCCAGCAGGTCACGGCGCAAGCCACCATGCTGCGCAACCAAATCACACAGATGGCCGAACTTGGCATCTATGTCGGCTCCGATCTCGACCGGATGCTCGGCGACCTAAACCGCCTCCAGCATCAGGCGCGCGGACTCAGTTTCCGCATCGACGAGATCGAGCGCGTCTTCGAGCAGCAGTTCCCGGACGCCTTCGCTGACTGGTCGGCCACAGAGCAGGCCCAGATCGCGGATGCGCAGCAGGACGCCTCTATCATGGCCTTCCGCGACAGCGTGCGCATGCAGGCACAGATTGCTGGGGCGGTCGAAGCTGATGGTCGTCAGCTTCAAACCCTGATGAACGCCTCTCGCGGCGCGCAAGGTGACCTCGCCGTCGCGCAAGCAGGCAATCAGCTCACCGCTCTGTCCGCAAAGCAGTCCATGCAGATGCAGACGCTCATGGCCGCGCAGTATCGGGCCGAAGCCATCGAGCGCTCGCGTCAGCTCTACATGGAGCAAGCAAGCACTGCTCGCCACGACGCCTTCATGGGCCGAGGTGGCTAGACATGTTGCCAATCCTCCAAGTTACGCCGCCCGCGCCGCCATCGGACATGTCGGTCATCGACACGTTCATGGCGACCTTCTCGTCCTACATCGACTCTGGCTTCGGGCTTCTCGGCTCCGAGGTCGACTTCCTCGTGGCCACGCTCATCGTCATAGATCTCGTCCTTGCAGGCGTCTTCTGGGCGATGAGTTCGGACGGCGCGGTCATGGCGAAGTTTATCAAGAAGGTGCTCTACATTGGCGTCTTCGCCTACATCATTGGCAATTTCGCATTCCTCGCGACGGTCATCTTCGACAGCTTTGCAGGGCTTGGTCTGACAGCCACAGGGACGAGTCTGACGGCCGCCGACCTTATGCGTCCGGGCTTTATAGCCAGCACGGGCTTCGACGCGGCGTCGCCTATCCTTGATACGATCAAGGAGTTGACGGGTCCGGTCGCGTTCTTCGTCAATATCGTGCTGATCGTCGTGCTCTTCCTCGCTTGGCTCATCACGATCTTCGCGTTCTTCTTTCTCGCCATTCAACTCTTCGTCGCGATCATTGAGTTCAAGCTGACCACGCTGGCTGGCTTCGTGCTCGTGCCGTTCGCGCTCTGGAACAAGACCTCGTTCCTGGCCGAGCGTGTGTTGGGAAACGTGGTGTCGTCCGGCATCAAGGTCATGGTTCTCGCAATCATAATTGGGATTGGTTCGACGCTCTTCACGGAAGTCACGTCCGGTCTCGTTGGTGACGTGACCCTTGAAAATGCAGGCGGCGTCATCCTCGCCAGTCTCGCGCTCTTCGCCCTTGGCCTCTTCGGCCCGGGTATCGCCACGGGCTTGGTCACTGGAGCTCCTCAGCTTGGCGCTGGCGCAGCTGTCGGATCAGTCGCAGCGCTCGGCGCAGCGGGAGCTGCGGCAGGCGCAGGCGCTATCGGTGCGGGCAAAGCCGCAGGTGGTGCAGCAGTTGGCGCGGCCAAGGCTGGAGCTTCCCTAGGTGGCGGCGCGAGCATGGCCTTCCAGATGGGCAAGGCCGCGTCCGGCGCAGGTGGGCTCAAGGGCGCAGCTGCCGGCATCAGCGCCGTAGCGCAAGCGGGCGCAGGCTCTGTCGCCGATTCTGCCAAGGGCGGTCTCGCCAAGGCGGGCGGCGCACTCAAAGCGAAAGCGCAGAGCGGCGCACGTGGCGCGTTCAAGGGCACGGGCGGCACCATCAACGGAGGCGCAGCAAGTGCAGCCGGTGGGACCGCTGACGCTGCAAGCAGCTCAGCAAAGGAGCCCGATTGGGCAAAGCAAGCCAAGTCACGCGGCTCAGGCCGAAAGGAAGCGGCTGCGCTCCACGCCATGCGTGGCGGCGACAGCGGCGGCGCATCCTCCGGCCCAAAACTCAAAGACGATGACAACTAGAAAGGAATTCCGACAATGATCTGGAACAGACCACAACCCGCCTATGGGCGAACTCCTGAACCGACGACGCCCTACCAGAAGGCCGCACAGGTTTGGGACGAACGTATCGGCTCGGCCCGAGTGCAGGCCAAGAATTGGCGACTGACCGCGTTGATGGCGATCGGCCTCTCTGCCGTACTTTCATGCGGCTTGCTCTACCAAGCCACGCAGAGCCTGGTGACGCCTTACGTTGTTGAGATCGATAAGACTGGTGAAGTGCGCGGTGTCACGCCCACAGTGAAGAACTACGTCCCGTCGGATGCGCAGATCGCGTTCCAGCTCGCGGAGTTTATCCGCATGGTTCGCGGTGTGTCGACCGACCCGATCGTTGTCCGTCAGAATTGGCTCGACGCCTATGACTTCACGACGAGCCGGGCGGCACTGACACTGTCGGATTACGCCACGGCCAACGATCCGTTCGCAGAGATCGGCGTCCGGTCCATCTCGGTCGATGTCGAAAGTGTGGTCAGGTCATCGGACTCTACCTTTGAGGTTCGCTGGACGGAGACGACTTTCCGCTCTGGCGCAAAGATCGGCGCGTCCGCCCACACGGCACAGCTCACCATCGTCACCGAGACACCGCGCGACGAAGTCACCCTCCAGCGCAATCCGCTCGGCCTCTACGTCCATTCTATCAACTGGTCCCAAGACCGCCTCAACACAGGAGACGCGCTATGAGAGCCCCTCTGAGAAACTATGCCCTTACTCTTTCGCTGTCTGCCATCGCGCTCAGCGGATGCTCCACCCTCGGTCTGAACAAGGCGGGACCACTGGATGACTTCACCTTGGATGAACCGACAATGATGCAAGCGTCATTGACGAAGAATGGCGAGATCGAGACTGTCACCCGCACCGTCGCGGTCGAACGCTTCACGCCTATCCCGCTGCCGGGACAGCTAAAACCGCACGAGACGTTGGTTCCGTCGGTGGCAACGGACGGCAAGCCATTCGAGATCATCGACGCAGCCAATGCTGGCGCAAAGGTCGGTCCAAATCCGGACGCTTATGTCAACGCCATCCAGGTCTACCCATTCTCTCGCGGGGCTTTGTATCAAGTCTACACCGCGCCGGAGCAGGTGACCGATATTGCCTTGCAGGCCGGAGAGAAGCTCATCTCTGTCTCGGCGGGTGACACCGAACGCTGGATCCTTGGTGATACGCTTTCCGGCGAGGGCGAGACGGAGCGCGTCCATATCCTCGTGAAGCCGGTGGAGAGTGGACTGACGACCAACCTCATCGTTACGACCACGGCCCGTACATACCGGGCGGAGTTGACCTCCTACCGCGAGACCTACATGGCCGCGGTATCCTGGCGCTATCCGCGCGAGGAGCTGATCAGCCTGTCGAAATCCCGCGGGCCAGCGAGCGGGTCTACCGCCAGCAGTGCAGCCTTTTCAGCAAGCGATGATGGTCTGTCAGTACCGACAGGTCTGTCAGTTAATACGCTGAACTTCCGCTACCGCGTGAAAGGCGATACGCCGCATTGGCGACCGCTTCGCGCGTTTGATGACGGTCGCAAAGTCTACATTCAGTTTCCAGCGCGCATCGACCAAGGCGAAGCGCCGCCACTCTTTGCCGTCGGCACGGTAGGCGACAGCCAGCTGGTAAACTACCGGGTGAAGGGTCGCTATTACGTCGTGGATCGGCTCTTCGCCCGCGCGGAGCTGCGTTTGGGCGAGAAGGACCAGCAGGTGGTGCGGATCGAGCGGGTCGCGTCGTGATCAGGACAAGTCAGACGGCCGCGCCGACAAGCCTTCAAATTAGAGGCGCACCGCCATCCGCCAAGCGGTTCAACAAGCGCGTGCTCGGCACCCTGCTTGGGGGTTCGGCTTTGGCGATTTTGTTCGCCGCTGGATTCGCCATGCGTTCGCCCGACACGTCGGCCGTCGCACCGCAAGAACTCTACAATACGTCGAGCAAAGCCCTGCCGGATGCGCTCAGCGAGCTGCCGGGAAGCTATGGCGAGGTTGAACCAGAGAGCCGCATTCTTGGTCCACCGCTCCCTGGTGACATTGGTGCGGGTTTGCATGGCACGCTCAAGACCGTGCCGGACGACAATCCGTTCCGATATCAGCCCCCATCATCCTATGACTATGCCCCGCCGCCGAACTATACCGTCCCCAATGCGACGCAATCAAATGCTCCGTCTTCGCGCACATCGGACCTATTCTTCATTGCCAAAGGGGGTGGAGGCGATAGCGCAGCGGCGCGTGATGCAGGTCCGGCACAGTTTGCTGATCCCGGAGTTGCGGCACTCGCGGCGCTCTTCGGACAAGGCGGGAACGGGATTGGTCTTCCCACACCTGACATTGATGCGGGTGGGAGCAATAGCGCGACCGAAGTAGACCCCGAGTTATCCGATGCTGACATCTACAATCCGCATAGTCTGCGCGACCCCGTTTCGCCCTATCAGGTCATGGCGGGGACGGTCATTCCAGCCAGCTTGGTCACAGGGCTAAACTCTGACCTGCCCGGTCAGGTGATCGCGCAGGTGACCGAGAACGTCTACGACACGCCAACTGGCCAGCATCTGCTCATCCCGCAAGGGACGCGCCTGCTCGGACGCTACGAGAGCGACATCAAGACGGGCCAGTCGCGGGCTCTCGTTGTCTGGAATCGGCTTATCCGTCCTGATGGGTCTTCGCTGGTCATCGAGAATCTGCCGGGCGTCGACCGGATGGGTCAGGCCGGTCTTCGCGACCGCGTCGATCGCCATCGTGGCAGTCTGTTCGGCGCGGCTATCCTCTCGTCGATCCTGTCTGTCGCATCCGAGCTAGGTTCGGATGAGGACGACCGGATTACGGAAGCGCTTCGCGACGGCGGACAGTCGACCATCAACCAAGCGGGACAGAGGGTCGTGACCCAAGCCCTGTCCCGCAAGCCCACGCTGCGCGTGCGGCCTGGCTGGCGTCTCGGCGTTATCGTCAACCGCGACCTCGTTCTTTCACCCTACCAACAAGGAGGCTGACCAATGGCCGACACACCAAACACCCCAGTTCTTCGAATCGGAAAGTTGCCCGACCTCACGCCGGTCAAGATGACCATTCACATCGAACCGGAGACGCACAGAATGCTGGAGGACTACGCGCGTCTCTACGCGCAAAGTTACGGCGAGGAAATTGTGGCTGCCGCGCTCGTGCCTTCCATGCTCGCGAGTTTTCTGGCGTCAGACAATGGCTTCAAGAAAGCGCGCAAGGCGCTCTCTGCAAAGAACTAGCAGCTTCCACCCCTTCCACACAAAACCCAAGGATTTATCATGGCAACCATCGGACAGTTCCGCGTTAAGGACGACGGATACGAAGGCACCATCTCGACACTGACAATGGCCTGCAAGGTCACGCTCGTGCCGAACATGAGCAAGAAGAACGAGGACAGCCCTGACTTCTTTCTCAAAGCGGGCAAGTGCGATCTTGGCTTTGCGCGCAAGGCCATTGCGCAAGGCGAAGACGGTAAGCCTTATCTAAAAGTCTTTCTCGACGACCCGAGCTTTGCGGGCCCAATCTGGGCGGCGATGTTTGAATCTGATCGGCAAGCAGACCTCGTATGGTCCCGCCCCAAGGGTCGAAGTTCGTGAGCCTTTCTGAAAAGGATCTTGAAGACTGTCTAGAAAAGCTTGCAGAAGTCTATGACCGATGCGGAGAGCGTGTTTGGCCTCTCTTCGTCAGGGTTGAGCAGGCTCTAGAGGACATGCGTGGCCGAGAAGCGCGACTGGCGGCGCACCGCAAACGTCCAACGCAGACAAGATTCTCGTCCAAAGTCGTTCAGATGCCAGAAAGACGCTCCCAAATCTCATCGGTCGCGTCTCGCAAATTGACTCCCTCGGCGAGGGAGCCGTCAGTGTAGGCAACCCATTGCTGCACATTGTCTGCGTCCTGTGAGAATGCTTTGTCCAGCCCTATGGGTCGGTTGGAAGGAACAGCTGTCTTTCGTCGTGCGAAAGTCGCTTTCACTGCATCAGCCAAATCGCTTGGGACGACCTTCACAGAGAGGGGAATCTGGTAGAGGTCGTAATAGTCCTTGAAGCGAGTGTTGGCGATACCAAGAGACACGATCGCGTGGTACTTCTCCGCCATCACAGTCGCCGGCGAATAAGCTCTGACGCTGGCTGAGGGCATATCCAGCATCGATCCGTAATCCACTTCGTAGAACGAGGTGATCGCATCGCCGAAACCAAGATCGATGGTGATGGGTATTCGGGTTCGCTCCAAGAGGGCGACAGTCTTCAACCTCACTCCGCCGTAGATTTGATTGCCCGTCATTTGGATAGCGCGAATTTCGGATTTACCGAATACGAGGCCATCGGCAACATCCACCGAGAGCACTTCCTTGAAGTCGGCGACTATCTTTGTCTCTTCGAAAGAACCTTGCCTGGAAAAATCGATATCGATGGTGAAACGGCCGGGGTCGACAGTCCAAATGGTCACCAGCATCCCACCCTTCAAGATGTATGTCTCACGGTGCTCCGTCTGGGATAGGCGATAAAGGATTCGCTCTAAAGCATAGGCGATCAGCACAACCTGAAAATCTTGGCCCGATGTCCGGGCGATATTCAGCAGGCGCTGTTTGACCGAGGCCGCAATGTTCTTTTGCGTTTCAGCCATTGATGGTCAGGGCTTCAAGGTAAGGACGCATGAGATCCCAAGCGCCATGGTCTCGGGCGACCGAGGAAAGTTGCGAGGGCGTAGATTTCTTCTCTCGTATCGTTCGACCCAGTGCTTCTATCGCGACAGACCGCGTCACGACACGAGGTAGACGGAAGCAATCCGCGAGTGTCTTTGGAAGTGAATAGATGGGAACGCTGACGCCCGCGATTTGATGCTGCTCTACATGTTCTGAATAGTGGAACTCACTCATTCGGATGGCTTTGATCTTTGGATAGTCCGAGCTGGGTTTCCAGGCCCCGTGCTTGATCGCACCCCAAACCTGTCTGGGCATTTCATCGGTAACGTTGTGAAATGCGAGCGCGGATATGAACCCGATCCTCAGACTTGGATGCAGCTTCGCGGCTTCAGCAAGTTGTATGTCCTCTGGGATATCCGCATCGGGTCGTTGGTAAAGTCCTCGGCCTATTCGGAGTAGAAGCCCTCGCTCCACAGCTCTACTAATTGCGGTGCCTGAAATGCCTGCTTTGCGTAGCTCCGACGCTCGGACGATAGAGCGTTCAGAGCTCTGTTGGAGTATGTTCTCAAACTCGGTCACAATTCTGTATATGTTACAAAACCTAACATGATACAAGGATATAGTGATGTTTTGTAACAGCAGCAGATCTAGGCAACGAGGCCGACTAGACCTCCAAGGGGAACACTGTGAAGCCCAATATGGGGAACAATTTGCTTGACGAGATGAGTTAAATAACTGATATTACTAAAGTATTCGACGGGAGTTTTTGACCTCCCCGGTGCGCCACTATACCCTTACCACGCACACCCAAGTTACTGGAAAACCTGCGTTTTCCTTTGCTGGCCTGTATCGGCCCGCAATAACCTGAAATTTGTGCAACAGATTGTGTAACAGCAGCGTGGTACAACATGTCCGAGATGCAGAGCTTAGACCAACACTTGCAACGCCGTGGCGGGCGCTGGCACTATATCCGGCGCGTTCCCGCACGCTTTCGCAAGCTGGATAAGCGTGGCACAATCCGGACGGCGCTGGATACGTCTTCGCTGCAAGTTGCCCGTGCCAGACGGGACGCGATGGTCGAAGCAGATGACCAATACTGGGCGCATCTGGCTTTTCAGCATGAGCAAAGCGACACTATTCAAGTTAGCCGCCAGCGATATGAAGCCGCTCGTTTAAGAGCCAAGGCGAGGGGCTTCATCTACACGCCGCTACCCGAGTTGGCTGCTACGGTTGATGTGGCGGACCTGCTCGCGCGGTTGAGCCATGCGGTAAAGCATGAGCCAGACAAGGCCGAAGTTGAAGCAGTCATGGGGACCGTTCCGCCCGTATCGGACAGCATACGCAAGGCTTTCGATCTCTATTGTGATAAGCTCGCCATCGGAGAGTTGGCCAATAAATCGCCCGATCAGAAAGTGAAGTGGAAGGCCGCAAAGGCTCGCGCTATTGAGCACTTTATAGCGTTATGTGGCAACCTGCCGATGGACAAAATCACACGCGATCACGCGCGCAAATTCTATGAATGGTGGGGTGATCGCATACATCCCAAGGCCACTGGATCGTCGGTTAAGACAAAGACATACCGCCCCAACAGCGCTAACCGAGAGCTTGGTAATCTGCGTAAACTCTTCCGTGAGTATTGGACCTATCAAGGCGAAGAGACACGCGAAAACCCGTTCCGCAATCTGCGTTTTAAGGACAAGGCGAAGGAGCCTACGCCTGCTTTCGCAAGCGGATGGGTACAAGAAAGACTGCTAAAGCCAAGCGTATTTGATGGCTTGAATCCAGAGGCAGTCTTGCTCACCTACGCGCTGATCGAGACGGGTTGCCGTCCTAGCGAGCTTGCCAATTTGCGACCGGAAAACATCGTTCTGGATGCCAACGTTCCCCATATCCGCATTAGAGAAACGAACGACAGAGAGCTAAAGTCGAGTGCATCTAGCCGCGATATCCCGCTTGTCGGCGTGTCGTTGGAAGCTATGAAGCGCGCCCCAAATGGCTTCTCGCACTACCGCGACAAGAGCGCCTTGCTATCCAACAGCTTGATGAAAGCGTTTCGAGCGCGTGACCTTTTGCCTACGGAAGCACACCGCGTTTACAGCTTTCGACATGCGTTCGAGAAGCGGATGTTGGAGGCTGGTTTGGACTATGGGCTCCGTTGCACCCTGATGGGTCACAAGAACAATCGCCCGCAATATGGCGATGGGGGATCGCTTGCCTACAGGCATGGGGAGCTATCTAAGATCGTCCACCCGGTCAGCGCGGAGACTATCCAAAGTCTTCCCGACTTACGCTCTTAGGATCGTCACCAAGCAGCTTTGATAGCACGGCTTCGCGTACCTCTATCGATCTAATCTCGGTCTGGAGGCGTTCGACAACGGGCCAATAGACGTCCCCATATCGTCGGACCAACCGCGCCGCATTGAGTAACCCCGCGCTCAATTCTTCCAGCGTTACAGCCTTGGCTCTGTATGAAGTCTGACCTTTCACAACACCAATCTAGCGTCAAAATCCGCAGAAGCCGCATGAGTTATCTCAGTAAAATAGAGGATAGATAAGGGTTGCGGGATGAGCCCAAGCCCCTGTTCATCGCCAAGCCTTAGGCTATTCGTAGCGCGAGCGTGAAGCGAATGGCCTGCCTGTCCGGCGAGGACGCTACATGAAGTTGCGTCTGGACGCGCGGTCGATGGCCCTTCTCTAACCTATCAACTCTATCCCTATGCGTCGCACTCCACCGCTTCGCGGCGGGTCCGGTGTCCCTGCCTCGGATCGTGTGGGGCGGCTCCAGCAGGACTGCCGAATGGCACTCGCAGAGAGCCTAATGAATAGGCTAGGGGGCTGGGCGCGGGTTGGGGCGCGCATGGCAAGATAAAAGGGCACGCCCCCGCTTTGTGGTTACAGCTTTGTCTGCACATCGTTTTTCACGCCCCCACTCCCAAAAGGTGTGGGGGCGTGGGGTTTGCGTTTCTCCCAAGCAGCTTTGGGAAAAGTGACGCCCCCACCTTGTATCTGACTACTGCGAAGTCACGCGATCTCGCAAAGGCGAAAAACCGTTCGATCAACAAGTTTCAGATATTGGGCCTCCCGCAATCGCCCTACTCAACTGACAGAAATCACGACAGGGAGGCCTCCTTTCAACTTTTGGAGCCCTCCCTAAAACGATGTGCAGACAATGGACTAACCCTTGGTTGGGCCTCCCGTTCTTTATCTGGCACTCCACCAAACACTAAAATCCGCCACATTCAGCCCGACTTGTGATGGGGTGAAATCGACGGAAAAAGGCGCGAGTTCGGCTGGGCAAGGGTTGGGCTTGGAAGGCAAGATAAAAGGCGGTGTCGACACCACTGCGCCAAGCCCAGTCAGCACATCAGTTTTTAGTGTTGACACCTTGAAACAGGTGTCGACACCATTCCTCAATTTTATCAGCTATGACTGGGTGAAACGGTGTCTCCACCGACAGAAAAGCCTTTTGAGCCCTTCCTGAACCTCTTTACGACAAAGTTTAGCAGCGAGCCCGATAGCTTACCGAAGGGCCATCCACCGAGCAGCCAGACGAGAGCTCGGCGCTGCGTCCTCGCCAGACGGGCAGTGCATCCGCTTCACGCTTACGCTACGGATGCCCTACAGCTTGGCGGGTGGAGTCCCGCCCCCTTTGCGCGAGCCGCGAAGCGGTCTAGTCTCCGATCTGTAATCGGCTGGAGATTCGCGTGAAAGCAACGGAGATATTGGAAGAGCTTGAGAAGCTGGTTGCGCAGCCCTTCGACCGCGACGAGTTTGCCTTTCAGTTCATCCAATGTTTCCCGCAGAGCAGCAAGACGACGTTGGATCGTCTGCGCAAAGGCAGCACGAATAAGACTGACCTTCCGCACGGCCTGTTGCAGCGCAACAACATCCACATTCTGACCACTGATGTTGGGGAGGTTGAGGCTGGTTTTGCGGCGCTGAAAGATAGCGCGGCAACGACCAAGCACAAAGCAAAATACATTCTCGCGACGGACGGCGAAACGCTACAGGCCGAGATCCTGAAATCCGGCGACTACATCGCTTGCGCGCTGACCGCTCTGCCCGACGACCACTTTGGCTTTCTGCTCCCTCTCGCAGGGATCACTACGAACAAGGAAATTCTCGACAACCCCATCGACATCAAGGCAACCTCGCGTCTCGATAAGCTCTATCAGGAACTCGCCAAGAACAACCCGGACTGGACGACGCCGGATCGCCGTGAAGACTTCAATCACTTCATGGCGCAGCTCATCTTCTGCTTCTATGCAGAGGACACCTCGATCTTTCCCGTGCCGGGCAGCGGAATGGTCGCGGGCGATGAGCTGGAAGGTGCCGGAACACAAGTGCGCTCCAATACTTATCCCGGCCTGTTCACTGACACGGTGCAACAGATGACGGCGGGCGACGGCTCCGACACGCGTGCCGTCATTCACGATATCTTCCGCGCCATGAATATCGACACGCGCGACGGCAAAGGAAGCGCGCGGCTGGACGCTGGACTGAAAGGCTGGGCGGACCAATTCCCTTACGTCAATGGCGGCCTCTTCGATGGCGACACGCTCGACGTGCCGATCTTTAGCCAGATGGCGCGCTCCTACCTCATCGCGGCGGGCAAGCTGCGTTGGACCGACATCAACCCCGATATTTTCGGCAGCATGATTCAAGCCGTCGCGGACGACGAAGAGCGCGGCTCGCTCGGTATGCACTACACATCTGTGCCCAATATCCTGAAGGTGCTGAAGCCGCTCTTCCTCGACGATTTGGAGACGCAGCTGGAGCGTGCCGGAACCAACCCGCAACAGCTCGGCAAACTGCGCAAGCGCATGGCGCATATCCGTGTTTTCGATCCCGCCTGCGGGTCGGGCAACTTCCTTGTCATCGCTTACAAGCGGATGCGTGAAATCGAACACCGCGCCAATATTGCTGGTGGGCGGGCCACGCGCATCGCAGACGGCCCTGACGGCGAAGCCCGTTGGAACGGACAAAAGTCCGACATCAGCCCACGCAATTTCTGCGGCATTGAGATCAAGGGGTTCGCGGCAGAAATTGCTCGCATCGCCCTCGTTATCGCCGAGTACCAATGCGACACGGTCTACCTTGGTCAGAAACGCGCTGACAGTTTCTTCCTCCCGCTCGACAAGGAGAACTGGATTTTTCGGGGGAATGCTCTGCGTATGGACTGGCTCGGAGTTTGTCCACCAGCGGGCGAGCGAGAGGTTAAACTTCAAAACTGGGCGCTGGAACTTGAGGGCGGCGAAAGTCGTCAGAAGGAGATTGCTTTCGAAAACGATGGAGGTGAGGTCTTTATTTGCGGGAATCCTCCCTACAAAGGCAGCGCGAAAAAGTCGGCTGAGGAGAAATCTGATCTAAAGCTTGTTCTCGGCGATAGGCTTAAAAATTGGGGAAAGCTGGACTATGTGGCTGGCTGGATAGTGAAGGCTTCTGATTACCTAACGCACTCCAAAGGAACTGCTGCATTTGTTACGACCAACTCTATAACGCAAGGCCAGCAAGTACCTTTGCTGTGGCCATTGGTTTTAGATAATCTCGAAATCTGTTTTGCTTACAGATCGTTCAAGTGGGCTAATCTAGCTGCGAATGACGCTGGGGTTACAGTTGTGGTCGTCGGGTTCACCAATATCACTCTAGAGAAGATAATTTACGATGGCTCACAGGCATCTATCGCTTCTTATATAAACCCTTACTTAGTAGACTATCCAAACGTATGGATAAATAAACGACGGAAGCCAATTAGTGATCTAGGTATTGTAGCAAAGGGAAATTACTACGGTTTGAGCAAGAGCATTATGTTTGACAGACAAGGGTATTTAGACCTTTTGGAAGCAGGTCTTGATAGAGACAAGCTTCGCGAAATCTATGGAGCCGCAGAGATTACAGCGAGCCAGCCTAAATATTGTCTTTGGTTTCCTGGCGAGGTCGATGAGGAGGCTCTTAAAATACCAAATGTAAAATCTCGGATCGAAGCGTCTCGGAAAGAGAGGGCAAATTCTAAAGATGCGAGATCGAATGGAATGTACGATAGACCTCATCAGTTTCGTGAAATGAACGCTCCTGAAGAAGTTGGAATTTTCATAGCTAACCATTCATCAGAGTCGCGAAAGTTTCTTCCCGCCATCTTAGTGGATGGAGGAGCGGTCGCGACAAACGCTGCGTTCGCAATGTATGACGAACCAGTGTGGCATTTAAGCCTTATTGTTTCTCAACTGCATTTGGTTTGGATTGCGACAGTTTGCGGAAAACTTGAAACTCGATATCGTTACTCTAACGCCTTGGGCTGGAACACATTCCCCGTTCCTAAGCTGACAGCTGAGCACAAGGCCGAGCTCACCCGCACCGCCGAAGCCATCCTGCTCGCCCGCGAGGCCCATTTCCCCGCCACCATCGCCGACCTGTACAAGCGTACTAAGGCCGAGGACGGCACGATGATCGACCACATGCCCGAAAACCTGCGCGCCGCCCACGCCGAGAACGACCGCATCCTGGAAGAAATCTACATCGGCCGCCCCTTCCGCAACGACACCGAACGCCTCGAAAAACTCTTCGAGATGTACGCGGAGATGACGAAGGGGAAGGCGGCGTGAGTGATATTGTCGATGAGCGCCTACTCGCAATCCTCCGCGATCTCATCAGCGCTGCTGACGAGACAGAGATTGTTGAATTCAAGGAGAACCAGAATAGCGCGGATATGATTGGCAAGCTGATTTCAGCTCTATCCAACTCTGCGGCGTTGCAGGGCAAACCTTTTGCCCATGTGGTTTGGGGCGTTCGGGATTCTGATCGAGTTGTCGTCGGGACGAAGTTTTCACCCGAAAATGAGACGAAAGGCAATCAAGGGCTATCCATGTGGCTCTCGACTATGCTGGACCCAGCACCCGACTATCAATTCGAAACACTGCAAATGGATAGGCAGAGGCTCGTGGTTTTGAAAGTTCCGGCTGCGGCCCTTGCTCCGGTAGAGTTTCAACGCAGCGCCTATGTTCGTGTTGGAAGCGCGACTCCGCCATTGTCAAGCCAACGGCAGATGCAACGTGCCCTGTGGGCTAAGCTCCAGACGTTTGCTTGGGAGACTGCGGTTGCCGCAGATTTCGTCGCGAGCCGGGAGGTTGTCGAGCTGCTAGATTATCGTGGCTACCTGGAGCGTACAGGTCAAGCCGAGGCTTCGAGTACTGAGGATGCGCTGTCCCGTATGATTGCGGATCAGCTCATCGTAAAAGTTGCGACTGACCGCTACGATATCTTGAACCTTGGCGCTATTCTGTTTGCGCACTCTCTGTCTGATTTTGGACCTTCTCTGCAACGTAAAGGATTGCGGTTCGCGCGGTATGACGGTTTGGGTCGCGATGACCCGATGAGCCTCTCTATTGATGGCAATAAGGGCTATGCGGAAGCGCTGACAGCTTTCACGCCATACCTGATCGATATTCTCCCGGTTGTAGAGAAGTATATTGGAGCGGTTCGCAAAGAGACCAAGCTGTTGCCTGATCTAGCCATTCGAGAGCTTTTGGCGAACGCACTTATTCACCAAGACATGACAGCCACCGGAACGGGGCCGCAGGTCGAACTTTTCAGCAACAGGCTTGAGATCAGCAATCCCGGTGAAGCCTTGGTTCCGCCCAATCGTTTTCTGGACGCGCCGCCTCGTTCGCGAAATGAGCAGCTTGCTCGCATGATGCGCCGCATGAGTCTTTGCGAAGAACGCGGTACGGGCGTGGACAAAGTGATTTCAGAAGTCGAACGCCATCAGCTTCCGCCGCCCGAGTTTCGGCAAAAACCTGATGCTGTGCGAACGGTTCTACATGCTCCGAGAGCTTTTCTAGATATGTCACAAGAAGAGCGGCTCAGAGCTTGCTATCAACATGCTGGCTTGTTGTTCGTAAAGGGCGAGCGGATGGCAAACGCAACCTTGCGGCTTCGGTTTGGATTGGAAGACACTCAATCTTCACGCTCACAGATGTCAAAGCTCATCAGAGCAGCGCAGGATGAGGGGTATATCAAGCCTTATGACGCTGCATCCCCGCGCTCTGGCTACATCCCAGTTTGGGAGGAGTGAAAGGTTAACGCGGCATTAAGGTCAGTTACCGGGAGTTACCAATCTGGCTTGTAAGCATATGCTGTAGTAGGAAATTTGCCTGCAAATCAGCTAGTTAAGGCTAGTAAGAGACAGTAAAGGCCAGTTACCGGGAATTACCCAGAGGAAAAATTAAGGAAAGAAAATAGCCTTTTTGTTTCTTAATGTCTCTGCTAGGAAAGATCTCTTTCCTAACGCCATCCCAAAGAAAGGGTTGGCGCTGATCCTTTCTTAAGCGGGGCCATGACCGACACACTGTCTGGAAGATATGTTGAAACTGCCGCCTTTGGCGAGACGGTCAGAGCGTTCGTGCCTAATGCCTTGCCGCCTGCGTTGGACCTTGCCGAACCAGCGCTCACATCGGCTCTGACGCGCGCAAATCGAGCGCTGGGGCGGCTGGACGGCATCCGGCTGGTGTTACCTAACCCAGACATCTTCTTGTATCACTACGTCCGCAAGGAAGCGCTTCTGTCGTCACAGATCGAGGGAACGCAATCCTCTCTATCCGATCTGCTGACATTTGAGACAGGCGGTAACGCCAAAGTTCCGGTTGAGGATGTTGAGGAGGTGTCCAACTACGTCGCGGCCTTGAACCTCGGCTTAGAGCGCTTGGATAAGCTGCCTCTATCGTCTCGCTTGCTTCGGGAGCTGCACCGAACCTTGTTGCAGGGTGTACGCGGCGCGACAAAGCAGCAAGGCGAGTTTCGCACATCGCAAAACTGGATTGGTGGAACGCGGCCTTCGACTGCTGTCTTCGTGCCTCCGCCACCGAATGAAGTCGTACCTTTGGTCTCCGATCTTGAGCGGTTCATCCATGCTGACAGCCTGTCGCAGAGCCCTCTCATCAAAGCAGCGATTGCACATGCTCAGTTCGAGACGATTCACCCGTTCTTGGATGGCAATGGCCGTCTAGGGCGCTTGTTGATTGTCCTCATGCTACTGGAGAGCGGTGTCTTGGACGAACCAATCCTGTATATCAGCTTGTACCTCAAATCGAACCGAGAGCGTTACTACGAGCTATTATCCTCCACGCGGTTTGAAAACGGATGGATGGAGTGGATCATCTTTTTTCTAGAGGGGGTCGAGGAAACAGCTGCGCAGGGTGTCCTCACTGCGCAGAACTTAATGTCGCTTTTCGACGGCGATCTAGTCCGGATAAGAGCAAAAGGTACGCCTGCGGATTCAACACTTCGCGTCTTCGAAGTGATGAAAGCCAAGATGGTCGCGAGCGTGAAAACGCTGACAGAAGCCACAGTCCTTACCCCGCCAAGTGTCAGGACGGCGCTGTCCCGGCTAAATGAACTGGACATCATTTCACAGTCCACCACAGGGCAGCGTAACCGCTTGTATGCTTACAAAGGCGCTATCGGTATCTTAGAGACTGGGGCGGAGCCTTTATGAGCATGGAGCGTCATTTTTTAGAAGATTATGATCACGCTCATATCACTTCGTTTTGGGGCTTTGCGCCGGAGACGTGGGGTTGTGTCAGCTTTCACGACGAAAGCCGCCGGGATAGGTATATCCGAGAAGAAACAGACCCTTTTGTCATGGCTGTGTACGTCACCGACACACCCAGAGCAGAGGATAAGAGTATCCGTGGAAAGTTAGCAGGCTTTTATGAGCTTTCCCATGAAGTTGGTTTAAGAGATGATCTTGTTTCACCGGAGATGAGGCTAATCGAACCGGGAAGATGGCCTCACGCTTTAGTGCCAATACGAGCATGGCGAGTTCTTCCGTCTTTCGCACCGCCAATCAGAGATATCGTACCGGACGTTTATGAGCGAGTGAGAGCCGTAGGTCGCTTTGGGTGGAAGCTACCCTCTACAGCCTTTGAGCAGATGAAACGCTTGCCTGTTGAGCAAATATCGCTCTGGGGAAAACCTACCGTGCCAAGCGGTAACGGCTTCATGCCTTCCAATCCTTACAAGGTTGAAGAGGACGAAACAAAGCGGTCGCAGCTAGGCTGGGTGCCTTCTGTCCATTGCGATTTGTCTGGGCATTTTACGGAACCACAGGACCCGAATAAGCAGCTCTATATATTGGAATTGGAAGGTCCAGTTGGCGGTATTTTCCACGGTCTGGGAGACCGTCGAGTTATCAAAGTGGGCTTATCGTCAAGACCAGAAGATAGGCTTGAAGCGTTCAGAAAGGCTTTCCCGGCCTCTAAGCTTCAATGGAAACTTCTTCACTCGACAGAGCTAGATCAGCATACATCATATCCAAGTCCAGAAATTGCTGAAGCGGGCGAGATGTCTATGAAGAGGTTTCTCGGAGCTAGCCCTACTGCTCACCTAGGGGGAGAGTTCTACATGGCTACTAGCAACGACATTGAAGTGGCTTGGAACACGGGACGCAAAAGAGCCCTCGCTGCACAGAAAGAATTTGGAGAGTACTTATGATTCCGACGCCTCCATCTTCGACCTACAAGTTTGCCCAGTCTGGTAAGTCGGCATCGTCTGATGAACTCGGCATGAGAGAGATGCAGCGTCGGGCCTATGCTAAGCGCGGTCATAAGTATCTGCTAATCAAGTCGCCTCCAGCCTCCGGAAAGTCGCGCGCGCTCATGTTCATTGCGCTTAGCAAACTCTATGAGGACAAAAATAACGGGGTTGAGAAAGTTATCATAGTCGTGCCTGAACGATCTATCGGAGGCAGCTTCTCAAATACCGCTCTGTCCGATTTCGGCTTTGACTATGATTTCGAAGTAGAGCCTCGTTGGAACCTTTGTGATGCGCCTGAAGACAGTACACGCAAACTTATCGGGGAATTTCTCGAAAGCGATGGGCACATTTTGGTTTGCACTCATGCGACGTTCAGGCTCGCGTTTGAGCAATACGGCGTGGAGGCGTTCGACCAGTGTCTAATCGCAATCGATGAGTTCCACCATGTATCGATGAGCGAAGACAACGTTCTGGGTCAGCATTTGGCATCATTGATCGCTCGCGGTTCTGCTCATGTCGTCGCAATGACTGGCTCATATTTTAGAGGTGATGCCGTTCCAGTCCTGTCTCCCGGTGATGAGGAGAAGTTTCAGACTGTCACTTATACCTACTACGAGCAACTGAACGGGTACGAGCATCTCAAAACCTTAGGGCTCGGTTACTACTTCTATTCTGGCAATTACCTGACGGCATTGAGTGAGGTTCTCTACCCAGATAGAAAGACGATTATTCATATTCCAAACGTCAATTCACGAGAAAGCACAGGGCAAAAGTATGAAGAGTTCAACGCAATCGCGAGCGCGTTGGGCGAGTGGCAAGGCGTCGATGCGGATACGGGATTCCACCTTATAAAGCGCTCCGACGGTCGCATCTTGCGCGTCGCTGATCTCGTGGACGACCAGAAAGACCGTGAGAAAGTTATCACGTCCCTGAAAGACCCGCGCGCCAATAAGGACCGCGATTGGGTCGACATCATCATAGCGCTAGGCATGGCAAAAGAAGGCTTTGATTGGGTCTGGTGCGAGCATGCGCTGACTGTCGGCTATCGTTCGTCCCTGACTGAGATTGTACAAATCATTGGGCGCGCTACACGAGATGCACCGGGTAAAACGGCTGCAACCTTCACCAATCTTATTGCCGAGCCTACTGCAGATGATGGTGTCGTTGCAGACGCTATAAACGACACGCTTAAGGCCATCGCGGCTTCGCTCCTAATGGAGCAAGTTCTGATTCCGAACTTCAAGTTTACGCCCAAGAAGCCACCAGAGCAGAGCAAGCCGCGCGACGATCTAGACTATGGCGCGGATGGCTATGACCCCAAAAAAACCAACGTCGGCATATCGAGTGAGGTGCGCGAAGGCGACCAAGCAGAGTTCGTTATTGAAGTGAAGAACCTAAAAGAGCCGACGACGCCTGAGGGGCGGCGTGTGTGCGAGGAGGGCATAAAAGATCTCGTCGCAGACGTTTACGGAGACCGCACACTGCGAGAGCAGGCGTTGTTCAATCCAGAGGCCATACCTCAGGAAACGACCGTCATGCGAACAATGAATATCGTTCGAAAGCGACATCCCGAGCTATCTGATGAAGATGCCGAGGCCGCACGCCAGCGTGTTGTTGCTGCTATGAACATGATGCAGATCGCGAGCCAAGGCGAAGGTCGCGAGCTGGGGGAGGCAGACGAGGAACCGAAGTCTAATATGCGTCTTCTAAATGGCATCCGTAAGTTCGCGACTGACGTACGAGACCTAGATGTTGACCTAATCGACTCTATCAACCCATTCCAAGAGGCCTACGCGATCCTCTCAAAAGAGATGAACGAGGGCACTTTGCGTCAGCTTCAATCTGTTATCGCGGGTAAGAAGATTGCCATTGATGAAGAGGAAGCGCGTGACCTCGCTATGAAAGCTCGAGACTTTCTTAAGGCCCATGGTCGCGCACCTGACTTGAAGTCGGGTGATCCGTGGGAGCGGAAAATGGCAGAGGGAGTTGCAGCCCTTCGACGTCACGTCGAGAAGCGAAAAGCCGTTGATAAATGACAGTCTCGCTGTCAGATGAGGAACTGCTTGCGGAGCTCGGAGTCGAAGTATCGGTCGCGCCCACTCGTACCTACACGCCTCAAGAAGCGAGATTGATCGCTGGTTTCGAAGACATCCTGCGTTTCTATGAGAAGCATAGTCGTGCTCCGATGCATGGGGAAAAAAGAGACATTTTCGAACGTATTTACGCGGTCCGACTTGATCGCTTGCGTGCGAATGGCGAAGCTTTGGAGTTGCTATCCTTAATGGATGACCCCGGCCTATTGAAAGGTGTCACGGAGAAAGAAGTCACCGCTTTGGATGATGAAAAGTTGCTGGAATCGTTAGGTGCAGCACCGTCAGATAAAGACATAACGACTTTACGTAACGTGTCTCCTGTCGCTCATAGAAGGGCCGCCGAGGAAGTCGCAGGTCGCGAAGTCTGCCGCGATTTCGAGACTTACAAACCGATCTTTGCAGGTGTCAAACATGACCTTGAGATCGGCCTTAGAGAGACGAGGCGGGCGGCAAAGAAGGACGATGTTGAAGTCGGGAATGTCTTTATTGTAAACGGCCAGATGGCCTATGTTGCGGAGAAGGAAAGGGAGTTTAAAGCTCCTAATGGTGCCTTCGACGCACGGCTCCGAGTGGTCTTCGACAATGGAACGGAGAGCGATCTTCTGTTGAGGTCTTTGCAGCGCGCACTGTTGAAGGATGATCGCGGACGGACGATTACATCACCGTCAGCAGGCCCACTTTTCGGCGATGAAAGTGACAATGAAACGGGTACAATCTACGTCCTAAAATCTCAATCAGACCACCCGTCAGTCGCCCCTTACAAGGATGCTATCCTAAAGGTTGGCGTAACCAATGGGCGCGTTGCGGACCGAATTTCAGGCGCGAAACGCGATGCGACATATCTTTATGGTCCAGTCGAAATAGTCGATGAATACACCCTATACGACATCAACCGCCGCAAGCTCGAAGCGATGCTCCATCACCTCTTTAAGGACGCTCAGTTTCCTGTTGAGATACCTGATGTGACGGGTAAGCCAGTGCGTCCACGCGAATGGTTTTTTGTAACCGCGGCAGCCGTTTCGAAGGCAGTAGAGCTAATAAAAGCTCAAAAAATACAGGACTATGTTTACAACCGTGAGACTGCTTCTTTTGAAAAACTTTCGATAGAAAAGCATTAGAAAGACAGTCAAAGGCTGGAGAAATCGACGTTTCGTTGTGCAACGGTTTGAGCAACTGATTGTGCAACAGAAATTTTGAGAAACGTACTCAAGTATCTGAAATACAATAAGAAAAATTAAGGTGTTGACCCATCCCCAGTGCGCCAAAAACCACCATCATTCTTGCTATAGGTCACTGGAAAACAACGGGTTTCCTCGTCTGCCCACGTCCCGCCCCAACTACCCTCGTTTATTGGGGGGCAAATTGGGGTCCAGGATGGGGTACATAGCGTTATGTTGATACGCCGAAACCACTACCTCCAACAACGTGGCCAATGTTAGTACTATGTCCGCCGCGTTCCGTCCCAGTACAGAGCCGTCGATACGCGCCGCCGCGTGAAGGTCGCGCTTTTGACCGACTCCCTCACAATCGCCCGCGAAAGGCGGGATGCGTTGATGGATGCGGACGAACATTTTTGGGAAAGCTCGCTTGCCAAACATGCGGGCACGACACACCAAGAGACGCCGGAAATGTGCCGCTATCGCAGCGCCAGGCACCGCGCGCGGGCAATGGGTTTTGAGTTCAAGCCAATAGCAAAACTCGCCGCGTTCGAGCCTGTCCTAGGTCTGATCGACCGGATTGGTACGCTGGAAAATCTGGATGTAACCAAGCTGAAAACGCAAGCCGTCCTAGGCACAATCGACCCGCCCAAAGATACAATCCGCGATGGGTTCAAGCTTTACTGTAGAGGCTATGTATTAGCGAAACGGCCCAGAAGTCGCCGGAACAAATCGGGCGTTGGTTAACGACGAAGGCACGAGCTTTAGGTCCCTCGGGCTCATGAACCCCTGCTTCGCAAACGGGTGTAAATTGGCCAAATGGATTCCGGGCATTTGGGTCCAAAACTTGGAGCCCGAGATGATGCCGACTGCATCGCCTGTGTTTGACGTAAGTTCCGACATTGTTCTTTTTCAAGGGTGCGGAGTCTCGTGAGTTATGTATTAAGTCCCATGGATGTGTTGATAGTCTGTTCTTTTGCTGATTGAGCACTTTGACCGCAAAGTGATTCCTGCTCCCATCAAACAGTCGATCTGTAGGACTGCATCATACTCAGGAGCATGCCAGACGTAATGGATTGTCTCTTTGCGCTATAAGCTAGATGTCTCCCCTATCGCGCTTGCTTCTGACCTTCTCGCCACTCATTCAATGTGATGTGGTCGTATATCTTTGATGACGTCACAAAATTTCTGGCAGGGCAGTCTCTTCACAGCAAAACCGGGCTCAGTAAGGCATCCAGGTATTTTACGTCGTATTCTGGTCAGCAAGTGGGTGGGGCTTGCCAGTTTGCTCGTGTTGCAGTCCCCAATGAAGAAGCGGCTCGAGGACAGATAGAAAGTCAATCCCGGAAGATGTAAGAGCGTAATCGACATGAGGTGGCATTGCCCGGTGTTGGGTTCGTGAGACGAGACCTTTTCGCACCAATGCACTGAGTGTTTTGCTCAACATCCGCTGTGAAATGTCTGGAACAGCCCCGCGCAGCTCGTTGTAGCGGTGTTTGCCGAAGGACAGGTGCGTGATTACGAGCAGCGGCCATTTGCCAAGCAAACCCTCAAGACCATTGCGCATCGGGCAAAAATCAAGATCGTAAAATGCGGCGGGTGCGAGGCCGGGATTTGGGAGACTGGCTTTCTCGTTTGCGCCGTTCGTCGTGGTTGGCTCCGTTTGAGATGCCGGCCTATCAGACGTGCGTGGCATGCGTGGGCGAGACGGAGTTTGCCTCGTAGGCACGATACGTGCGCTGTCGCGAACCGTCTTGGGCGTGTGAGTGTCTATAAGTTGTGCAGGCAATACTTTCACCCTGTCCGAGTAGGCAACCAGGGTTAACAGTTTTCAAAATTTCTGAAAGCTTTCATCCATCTTCTCAAATGAGGGCAGTCACTCTCTTTTTGCATCCAAGGGAAAGCCGCTCGAAATCTGATATTATTCTCATCTCAGGGTAGAGATCTTGCTCTTCGGTAAACCACTGAAAAGGTTATAGTCTTTGTAGCCCTTCTCGCCCTCAAAGATGTTCGGAGCCAGAACGACACCCTCAACATGAGTAAGGTGAGGTTTCGGTAACGACTTCTCTTCACGCCTTTTCACGGGACACAGCCCAAAGCTGCGTTCCGGGAAGGCGAAGACGAGATGACATTTACTGAGCGCACACCACAGAGCCAAAAAACGGACGCAAAATTTCCGTCTGCCAGCCTGTCTTATAGGCCGTCCGCGATGAAGCGTTTCGCGACCGCGCTGGTCGCCATGCTCGCGACGGCCTTGCTGTACTTCATGGGTGGCGTGTCTGCCCAGGCCACGACATTCACCGAAACCGTACCAAACGGCAACGGCCTCATACCCGATACCTATCCACCTGTGGGCGGCACACTTTTCACCTTCATCGGTGCAAATGGAAATATCTACTACCAGTTCGTTAATCCCTCCACTCAGTTCGAGGGGTTTCAATATAGCGGACAGCCTGCCGCCTTCCGTGGCAACCCTTTCCAGCTTGGACCGTCTCAGACGCTCAACTGCGGAACTGTAAGCTGCTCGGCATATTTTGGTGGTGCAATTGTGGAGGGGTATGCCCGCCTTACAGCGAGGGATGGAGATGCCTGCCCGGGCAACTTTGACCAGAACGATGTATTCTTCGAGGTCAATGGCATCCGGGTCGGAAGTTTTTCAGATGTTCAGACCGAACGGACATCCCGGGACGGTATGACGTCCAATGGTTTTGAGAATTGCTTCCGCAACCAGGGCGCCAACGAAACATCTACGGCGTGGTACGATCTCACATCCGTATCTGGACTACTCGACAACATTCTCAATGTCGGTTCTACAACGCCTTTTGTTTTCGACAATGACGGTTCCACCAACCGCGGCGACAATTTCTGGTATTTCCGCGACGGTAATGACGCGACGGGCACGCCTGAGGTTGCACCCGGCATCACCATCGAAAAGACTGCCGACCGCACGGAATACACTGCCGTTGGCGATGTCATCAATTACAGCTTCCTCGTCACCAATATCGGCTCGGTGCGCCTGAACAATGTAGTCGTGGATGACAGCTTTATTACGGGCGCAGTTATCTGCCCCCAAACCTCGCTCGTCTCTGGCGAGGCCATGACCTGCACGGGCGAACATATCGTCACCCAGGCCAATATCGACGCCAACATCGTTTTCGTGAACCAAGCCAATGTCAGTGCGGTTCCGACGGAAGGAACGCTCGGCAATGTCTCGGGTACGCTGACCATTCCCGGCCCGGCGGCGGACAACTCCATCACGCTTGTCAAAACCGCGAGCCCGACTGCCGACCTGAATGTCGGCGATACAGTCAGTTACACCTATGATGTCCAGAACACCGGCAATATCACGCTGGACAATGTTTCTATCTCCGACACGCATTCCGGCACAGGTACGCTGTCCGCGATCACGCCCGCCACCATCAGTCTTGCTCCGGGCGCGACCCAGCAATTCACCGCGACCTATGTCATCACGCAGGACGACTTCGATGCGGGCACGCCTGTCACCAATACCGCCATCGCCAATTCGCAGCCCAAACGCGGCGGAATCATCCTGCCGCAGGACGACGCCAGCGTCAGCCTTGCCAATCCCGCGCCTGCCTCAACGCTTACCAAGACTGCGGATACCTCTTCCGGCACCGGCGTCGGCGATACGGTCACCTATAGCTATACCGTCCTCAACACGGGCGATGTTACGCTTACCAACCTCTCCATCACCGATGTCCATAATGGCAGCGGCCCGCTCTCAGCGATTTCGCCCGCAAATGTTTCGAGCCTGGCCCCCGGCGCCGATACGACCTTCACAGCGACCTATGTCCTGACGCAGGCCGATATCGATGCGAGTGCGGATGTCACCAATACAGCCACGCTGTCGGCCACGCCCGAGCGCGGAACCCTGCCGACGACGCAAGGCGATGCCGCCGTCACACCGGAAGCGCCCGCACCCGCCTTCACGCTCTCCAAGACACCGAACCCATCCGCGAATTTGGGCGAAGGCGACACGGTCACCTATACATACGTCGTCGAGAATACAGGCAACGTGTCTTTGACGAATGTCGGTGTGTCGGATCTCCAAAACGGTGCAGGCACGCTGTCTGCCGTCTCGCCGTCCTCCGTTGCCACGCTCACCCCCGGCAACGCCGCTACATTTACCGCGACCTATGTCGTGCAACAGGCCGATGTGGATGCAGGCACACCCGTCACCAATACGGCGACGGCGTCCGCCACGCCCGCGCGCGGTACGCTCGCGCCCGTCACGCAAGGCGCGTCCATCACCACGGAAGCGGCCAGCCCCATGCTGACGATCGCGAAATCCGTCTCCGGCTCAGCGACCTATGCGGCTGTCGGCGATACGGTCGATTTTGACTATCTTGTGACGAACACTGGCAATGTCGAAGTCAGCACGGTCATGGTATCCGATGACAAGATCGCCAGCGTCTCTTGCCCGTCCGGAATGCTCGCTCCCGGTGCAAACGTCACTTGCTCGGCAACATATACGGTTACGCAGGCCGACCTGGATGCAGGATCGGTCACGAATACCGCAACCGCCAATGCCACGCCCGTTCGCGGCACACTCTCGCCCAGCGCGCCTGACACCGCGACCATCACGGCCACGCAGTCGCCTGCGCTCACCATCGTCAAGACCGCGCTCGACACAAGCTTTGCTGCCGTCGGCGACACGCTCGAGTTTGAGTACCTCGTCACCAATACCGGCAATGTCGAAATCAGTGCTATCAGCCTTACCGATGACAAGGTCGCAAGTGTCAGCTGTCCCGTCACGACCCTCGCCCCCACCGGGTCCACGACCTGCACGGGTACGGACACTGTGGATCAGGCTGACATCGATGCAGGATCGGTCACGAATACGGCTAGCGCCGATGGCATACCTTCGGGCGGTACACTCACGCCGCCAATGGACACGGCGACGGTGGACTCCGTTCAGACGCCAGGTCTCTCCATTGCGAAAACCGCGCTCACCTCTGACTTCGTTGCCGTGGGTGATACGCTCGACTATTCCTACCTCGTGACGAATACGGGTAATGTCACGCTGACGGATCCCATCCGCGTCAATGATGACAAGATCGCCGTACCTCAAATCGTTTCTTGTCCGACGCTGCCTGCGGGCGGCCTCGCGCCCAACGGTACGTTGACCTGCGCGGCGACCTATACGGTGACGCAGGCCGATCTGGACGCGGGTGAGGTCGTGAACGTCGCTTCCGCGACTGACGGCAAGACGACGTCCCCGACGGATTCCGCAACGGTGACAGGTACGCAAATGCCCGCACTCACCGTCACCAAAGTTGCTCGTGAAGCCGATTTCGCCGCTGTCGGAGATGTCCTGACCTATGACTACACCATTACCAATACAGGCAATGTCGGCATAGACGCCGTCTCGGTCTCGGATGACCGCATCGCCAGCGTCACCTGCAACGTGGTCGCCATCGGAAACGGCGACGCGACTCTCGACCCCATGGAATCTGTCGTCTGCACGGCGGCGGATACCGTCACACAAGCCGATCTCGATGCAGGACGGGTCACCAATATCGCGACCGTCACGGGTACACCTTCGGGTGGCACGCTGACACCGCCAACGGCGACAGAGACCGTCAATGCCGACCAGATGCCTATGCTCACCCTCGTCAAGACGGCGACCGAGACCGGCTTCGACACCGTGGGCGACACACTGAATTACGACTACCTTGTCACCAATACCGGCAATGTCGCGGTCAGCGCGATCGCGGTCACCGATGACAAGATCGCCACCGTGACCTGCAGCGTGGCGGGGCAGGGCAATAACGACGCCGTGCTCGATGCGGGCGAGGCTGTTACCTGCACGGCGTCTTATACGGTCACGCAAGAGGACATCGACGCAGGCTCGGTGACGAATAACGCGTCTGCCACGGGTACGCCGTCCGGCGGCACGCTTGCTCCTGCCACGGCGGACGAGACCGTCGACGCGGATCAAAACCCTGCGCTGACCACGGTGAAGACGGCCACGACTGTCAACTTCCAACAGCCGGGCGACGTGACCTCTTATAACTATGTCGTCACCAATACGGGCAACACGACTCTGACGGCCCCCATCACGGTCAGCGACAACCTTATCAGCTCGGTCAGCTGCCCGGCGCTCCCCGCAGGCGGTCTGGCCCCAAACGGGACGCTGACCTGTACGGCAGACTATATCGCCACCCAGGCCGACCTCGATGCCGGTTCCGTGACGAACCTCGCTTCGGCCACATCCGGCACGGTAAGCTCGCCCCAAACGTCCGAGACCATCCCCGCGAACCAGAACCCTGGCCTGACCATCGCCAAGCGCTCGTCCGCGACCACACTGACCGCAGTCGGCCAGATCGTGACTTATGAGTTCGACCTCACCAATACGGGCAACCTGACGCTGACGGGAACGACGACGGTCACCGATGACAAGATCGGAACCTTCGATTGCTTCACAGGCAATCTTATCCCGATGGCGACGGAGACCTGCACGGCGGATTACACGGTCACACAAGACGATCTCGACGCAGGCTTTGTCACGAACCAGGCGTTCGCACAAAACGGCGGCGTAACCTCCCCACCCGCCAGCGTCACGGTCGATGCCGACCAGACGCCGCAGCTCACCTTCGACAAACGCGGCGTCACGACATCGTTCGCCAGCGCAGGTGACGTGATCACCTATGCGTTCGATCTATCTAATACTGGTAATGTCACGCTGACGAATATCGGCGTGTCCGACCCTCTCGTCGGTGCTGTCAGCTGCCCCGTCACTGCGCTCGCTCCGACCGAGTCCACGACTTGCACGGCAACCTATACCGTCACGCAAGCCGATGTGGATGCGGGTGAAGTCATCAACAACGCCAGCGCAACAGGCACGCCGCCTTCCGGCACACCTGTCGTTCCGACCGATAGCGTCAGGACGCCCAGCACAGGTGCGGCCAGCGCGACCTTTGAAAAGCGCGCCGTCTCCACGACCTTTACGGAAGCCGGCGACACGCTCGTCTTCGAGTTCGATGTCGAGAATACGGGCGAACTCACCCTGTCGAACATCGCCATCAGCGATCCGCTTATCTCGTCGGTCTCTTGCCTACGGACAACACTCGCGCCGGATCAGTCCACCGTCTGTTCAGGCCAATACACTGTCACGCAGGCCGATGTGGATAATGGTTTCGTCACCAATTCGGCTGAGCTCTCCGCAACCCTGCCGGATAACACGGCGCTGCCGACGCTCTCCGACACGGCCAGCGTGGACGCAACGCTCACACCTGAGCTTACCGTCACCAAGACAGCCGACCAGACCGATTTCGACATGGCGGGCGATACGCTTACCTACACCTATCTCGTGCGCAATACGGGCAATGTCAGCATCTCCGCCATCGACGTGTCCGATGACCGCATTGCCAGCGTGTTCTGCCTCGCCACCATGCTCGCGCCCGATGAATCCACGACCTGCACGGGTACCGACACCGTCAGCCAAGCTGATGTCGATGTGGGCAGCGTCACTAACGTCGCGACTGTTACCGGCACGCCCACCGGCGGCACGCTTGCCCCTGCGACCGACACCGCAACCGTCACGGGCACGCAGTCCCGCGCGCTGGCTGTAGTCAAGACCGCACTCACCACGGATTTCGCCGCCCCCAACGATGTCCTCGATTACCGCTACGAGGTCACGAATACGGGCAATGTCACTATCACGGATCCCATCACTGTCAGCGATGACAAGATCGCCAGCGTCTCCTGCCCCGGGCTTCCCGCGGGCGGCCTGACGCCCACGCAATCCCTCATCTGCACGGCCTCTTACAGTGTCACGCAGGCGGATGTAGATGCGGGCAATGTGGTCAACCGCGCCTCCGCGAGCTCGGCCGGTACAACGTCCGCCGAAGTCATCGAAAGCGTCTCCGGTACGCAAACGCCCGCCCTCGACATGACCAAGACGGCGACGCCGCAAAACGTCACGACGCTCGGCCAGGCCGTTACCTATGACTACGTCATCACCAATACGGGCAATACGACCATCGTGGACGCGCTCACCATTGCCGATGACCGTATCTCGGTCAGCTGTCCCGCACTTCCCGCAGGCGGTCTCGCCCCGGCTGCGAACCTGACCTGCACAGGCACCGATACCGTCAGCCAAGCCGATCTGGATGCTGGCTCCATCGTCAACGTCGCGAGCGCGACCGACGGGATGAGCGTCACGCCCAATGTCACCGAGACCGTGAACGTGGTCGAGCGTCCCGAGATTTCCCTCGTCAAAGCGACGTCCGACACAGGCTTTGCAGCCGTCGGCGACGTGCTCGACTACACCTATACCGTCACGAATGAAGGCAATGTCAGCCTGACGTCGGCGATCACCGTCTCGGATGACCGCATTGCGGGCGTGTCCTGCCCGGCGCTTCCAGGCGGTCGCCTCGCACCCGGTGCGAGCCTCACCTGCACAGCGAGCTATACGGTAACGCAGACCGATATCGATGCGGGTAGTGTCACAAATATTGCCAGCGCATCCTCGGGCGGCACGTCATCGCCGACCGATAGGGTCACAGTGGACGCCGATCAAGCGCCCGATCTAGCGATTGCGAAGTCCGCATTGACGGCAAGCTTCGACACGCCGGGCGACGTTCTCGACTATACCTATCTCGTCACCAATACTGGTAACGTCACACTGACAGGCGCCATCACGGTGAGCGATGACCGCATTGCGACCGTCGCCTGTCCCGCCTTGTCCATGTCCGGACTCGCACCCGGCGGGATGGTGACCTGCACGGCGAGCTATATCGTCACGCAAGCCGACATCGATGCGGGCGAAGTCGTCAACATCGCGACGGCTGGCTCGGGCGGCACGACGTCTACGCCCGATACAGCAACTGTCGCTGCAAACCGCATGCCATTACTCGAACTGGAAAAACGCGCGCTCGACTTCACCTTCGACACGCCCGGCGATACGCTCGACTACGAATTCGAGGTGACCAACTCCGGGAACACCACGATCACCGATCCCGTTACGGTCGCGGATGACCGCATCGCTACGGTCAGCTGTCCGGCACTGCCCTCTGGCGGACTCCTCCCCGGGGCGTCGCTCGTCTGTACGGGGACCGATACCGTCACCCAAGCCGATATCGATGCGGGTGTGGTCGAAAACACCGCGACTGCTACGGACGGAACGATAACGTCCACTCCGCAGTCCCGCCGTGTCTTCGCAACGCGCACATCCGATCTGACTATCGAGAAGACCGCCGTCAGCGTCGCTTTCAACCTGCCGGGCGACATCGTCACCTATCGCTACGACGTCACCAATGCGGGCAACGTCACCATCACGGATGCCATCAGTGTGGACGATAACATCATCGGCGCCATCACCTGCCCAGCCTTGCCCGCAGGCGGTCTTGCACCTCAGGCCGTGCTGACCTGCGCGGTCGATTACGTCGTCACCCAAGACAATCTCGATGTCGGTGTGGTCACGAATATCGCGACGGCGAGTTCGGGAACGCTCACCTCCGCGCCCACCTCGGAAACGATCCCGGCCGACCAGAACCCCGCACTCGAAATCCGCAAGTCTTCGACAGATAACAGTTTCGCGGCCGTCGGTGATATCCTCACCTATAGCTTCGAGATCGAGAATACCGGCAATGTCACGCTCACCAATACGGTCGAGGTTGTCGACAACCGCATTGGGCGCTTCGTCTGCTTCACGGGCAATTTGATCCCCGGCCAGATCGAGACCTGTCAGGAAACCTATACCGTCACGCAAGCCGACCTGGATGCGGGCGAAGTGACGAACGATGCCTATGCCGAGCATCCGCGCGCCTCCTCGCCGCCCGACTTCGTCACCATCCCAGCGGCACAGATGCAATCTCTCGACCTCGTCAAGGTCGCGCTAACGACCGAATTCAGCGCTCCGGGCGACACGCTTTCCTATCGCTACGACGTCACCAATACGGGCAACATCACGCTCAACTTCCCGATCAGCGTCGCGGATGACCGCATCACGGTGGTGTGCCCATCCCTGCCGCCCGGCGGTCTCGCTCCCGCGGCAACGCTTTCCTGCACGGCGACCGATACGGTCACCCAGGCCGACATCGATGCGGGCAGTGTCGTCAATACGGCCACTGCGACCGCTGGCGGTCTCACCACACCTCCCGCCACCGCGACGGTGAACGGCACTCAGACGCCCGGGTTCGAGATGACCAAGCTCGCCCAGACATCGGATTTTGCCGCCATCGGCGATGAGCTCGATTACAAATTCATTGTTACAAACTCGGGCAATACGACGCTGACGGATGCCATCACGATCACGGATTCCCGTATCGGCGTGATTGCTTGTCCAACCGGCCCGATCGCACCTGGGGCCTCGATTACCTGCACAGGAACAGATACTGTCACCCAGGCCGATCTGGATGCGGGCGACGTCACTAATACCGCGACGGCCACGGACGGCACGCTGACCACACCCGTAGCGACGCAGACCGTGACGGGCACACAGGCGCCGGATCTGTCGGTCGAGAAAACCGCGACAACGACCAGCTTTGCCGCCGTCGGCGATATGATCGACTACGATTATGTCGTCACCAATACCGGCAATGTCACTATAACCGATCCGGTCACGATCAGCGATGACCGCATTGCGACTGTAACCTGCCCCGCGCTTCCCGCGGGCGGCCTGACGCCAACGGCAACGCTCACCTGCACGGCAACGGACACGGTCGACCAGGCCGACCTCGATGCGGGACAAGTGACCAATACCGCGACCGCCAGCATCCCCGGCGCGACATCCGATCCCGTCTCGGAGACCGTTCTCGGCGATCAGACGCCCCAGCTCATGCTCATCAAAACCGCGCGCGAGACCAGCTTCGACATGGCGGGCGATGTGCTGACCTATGACTATGAAGTCCGCAATTCCGGCAACACGACCATCACCGGAGCCATCACCGTTAGCGATGACCGTATTGCAAATGTCACCTGTCCGGCTCTGCCCGCAGGCGGGCTGACTCCCGGCGGTGTGATCACCTGCACAGGCACGGATACCCTTACCCAAGCCGATATCGATGCGGGCAGCGTGACCAATGTCGCGACCGCGACGGACGGCACGATTATCTCGCCGGCCGAGACCGCGACCGTTACGGGCTCGCAGACGCAGGGCCTGACCATCAACAAGGTCGCGCTGACCAACACCTTCGCGGCGGTCGGTGATGAGCTCTCCTACGAATATCTCGTGCGCAATAACGGCAACGTCACGGTGACCGAGCCGGTCACGGTCAGCGATGACCGAATAGATCCTGTGACGTGTCCCGCGCTTCCTGCGGGTGGCCTCGCTCCGAATGCGACGCTGACCTGCACCGCGACCGATACCGTCACCCAAGCCGATCTGGATGCAGGCGAAGTCACCAATGTCGCGACGGCCCGCCAAGGCACAGGCACGCCGTCCGCGCCGGACACCGTCACGGTCACCGCCACGCAAGCGCCCGCGCTCGCCATCGCGAAATCCTCCAGCGCGTCGGCCATCACCACGGTCGGCCAGCAGGTGCCTTATAGCTACCTTGTCACGAATACGGGCAATGTCAGCCTGACCGACCCCGTGACCGTTACCGATGACAAGATCGCCTCCGTGACCTGTCCAGCCCTGCCCGCGGAAGGCCTTGCGCCCATGGCCACGCTGACCTGCTCGGCAAACTACACCGTCACGCAAGCCGATCTGGATGCGGGCGGCGTCACCAATATCGCCAGCGCGACCTCCGGCACGGCAACGTCACCGACCGATAGCGTTACGCTGACCGCCGAGGCGCTTCCCGCGATCACACTCGTGAAACGCGCCACGACCGAGAGCTTCGCTATGCCGGGCGACATCGTCGGTTATGCCTATGATGTTACCAATACGGGCAATGTCAGCCTGACCGATCCAATTGTCATCACCGATGACAAGATCGCTACCGTGACGTGTCCCGCTCTGCCCTCAGGCGGTCTCGCGCCCGCCGCCACGCTGACCTGTAGGGCGGACTATACCGTCACCCAGACCGACATCGATGCTGGCCAGGTGACGAACCTCGCCACCTCCACCTCCGGCGCGGCGATCTCGCCGGAAGTTAGCGAGACCGTCGAGGCCGAGCGCACGCCCGAACTCCGCGTGGAGAAATCCGTCGCGGCTCGTGTCCAAGTCGGCGGGCCTGTCTATGACATCACATATCAGGTCAAGCTCGCAAACACGGGCAATGTCACCTTGACAGATGTCGCTGTGACCGACGACCTGATCGCCCACCTCACGCCCGCGAAACTGATGCGTGCGCCGGAGTTGAGCGTGGACGGGCTCGAAACCTCTACGATTAATGCCGCCTATGACGGTAGTACCGACACCACGGCCCTGCGCGGTGGCCTGCTTGATGTCGGCGAGTCCGCGACGCTGCAGATCCTTGCCCGAATCGACACGACCGATGGCGGCCCCGCGGCCGGCAACACGGCCATCGCCAGCAGCCCGCAATTGCCCCTCGATGTCCCGTCCGACGCGCCTGTTGTGACACCCGATGTGGCGGGTGATACCAATCCGACCCCGCTCGTCATCATCGACACGGACGGCGACGGCGCGCCCGACAACTTCGAGAGCCCGACGGATGACCGTGACGGCGACGGCGTGCCGGACAACGAAGACTATGATCCGACGGGATACTTCTATTGCGAGGCCGACGGCACGATCCTGACGGGTGGCGGCATCTCCATTGCAGGCCCGAACGGCACGAATGCGGCCATCGGTTCGGCTAACGATATTACAATCGTTCAGGATGGCAGCGACGGCTTCTACCAGTTCTACGTCACAGCCCCCGGTCGCTACACGCTGACGCCGACCTATCCGACGACAGGTGTGGCTTCAACGTCGCGCCTGCCGGAAGCGGACGCGCTGGACGCGACCGCTCGCCTGCCGGAAAACCCGGCTGTCCTGGGCTCCTCCGAAGTCGGCAGTACGGGTGTGCTCGCGGACTTCAGTGCGGAGGCGAACGCGCCCTTCTACACCACGTTTGATTTCGAAGCGGGCGATCCCACGATTTTGATGAACAACCTGCCGCTGACAAATTGCGGCGCACCGGAACTGACGGTGTCGAAATCGTCCGCAGGCGAGCCGGAATTTCTCGCCGATGGCCGCCAACGTCTGGTCTATACGGTCGCGGTCGAAAACACCGGGCTGACGCTGATCGAAGACGTGCAGCTGCGCGATGATCTGGGTTCCGTCTTCGGTGCGGATCGCGTCACGGTGGAAACGCTGACGATCGCTTCGACCGATACTGCCGCTGCCGCCAATCCGGCCTATAACGGCGTCGCCACGACGGAGTTGCTCCTCACGCCTGTCGCTTTCGAAATCGGCGACATGCTCTCAGCCAACCTCACAGTCGTCGTCGATCCTTCCGAGACGCGCGACTACACAAATGTCGCGACGGCCTCCGGTACGCTTCCGCTCGACGACTCCGCAGTTGCCTATGAAGGCGAAGCCACTCTGGCGCTTGAGCCCGGCTCGGACGCGACCGTAATCGATGTCAGCAAGACCGCCCGCCCGCGCACCGTGCAAGTCGGCGATGCTGTGCTTTACAGTGTCGAGATCACGAATCGCGGCGCGGCCACACAGACCGATCTGCGCATTAGCGACATCCTGCCGGACGACTTTGCTTACGTCCCGAACTCTGCCCGCTTCACGGATGGCACGACCGAGCTCTCCATCGAGCCGACGGTCGCCCGCCGCGGCCTGGTGCAATGGGACCTGACCTCAGCGTCCGCCCAGCCGCTCGACCGCCTGGACGCGAACGAGTCGCTGCTGCTCACATACCGCTTGTTGGCCGGCCCGAATGTTGCCTTTGGCAGCCACGAAAATCAGGCCGTCGTGGAATCGCTCCGCTCCGGCGCGCGTTCCAATGTGGCGTCGGCCGTAATCGACTACATCCCCGAGCCAAGCTTTGACTGCACGCCCGTACTCGGCCGCGTCTATGACGATGTGAACGAGAACGGCTATCCCGATGACGGCGAGCCCGGCATTCCGGGCGCACGCCTCGCGACTGTAAACGGCGAGATCATCACGACCGATGAGTTCGGTCGCTATCACATCCCTTGCGCCATCATCCCGGACTCCGAGCGTGGCTCCAATGTAATGGTCAAAGCCGATGAGCGCGGCCTGCCACTCGGCTACGCGCTTACGACCGAAAACCCTCGCGTCGTCCGCGCGAGCCGCGGTAAGTTCGTCGAGATCGACTTCGGTGCAGCGCATCGCAGCAAATTGCGCATGGACATCTTTGCCGCCGACCTTCGCGACGGTGTGCTGACGGCAGAGGCCACGGCCCGCCTCGACGCTCTCCTCGCAAGAGCGGACGACTCCGAGCGTGCGCTTATCGTCTACCGCGCGGAATCCGATGAGCCCGTCGCCGTTGCGCAAGCCGCTCTCCGTCTCGCGCTCGCCCACGTCAAAGCCGCAGGCGACTTCCGCGATATCGCGATGGAAGCGAGCTGGGGTGCACCTGCCCGCATCGAGGACCGCGACACACATGTCGTCGGCGCTCTGATGAAACTGACCGAAGACCTTTTGCCGACTGCGAAACGCGACAGCAAACCTGTCCGCCGCGGCTCGACGCTCGGTTTCACGGAGCGGGATGGCGACATCGCGCCCATCGACTCCGACGACTATGAAGAGGCGTATCCGCCAAGCCTGCGCGCAGGTCTGCGCGGCGATGACCGTGTGGGTGATCTCGACACGAATACCGCACTGTTTGGCCGCTCGGAAGCTGTGTCCGACCGCACACCGCGTCTCGCACGCTGGATTGGCTGGAGCGACCGCGAGGGCGCCTATGCCGACGGTACAGAAATAGAGACCAAGGTCGATGCACTCAATCCCGTCAAACGCCTCAACGTCCATGCCGATACCGTGCTCAGCGATGCTGGACGCCGAGTGATCCGCGCGGAAGGCTATTGGAACTACGGTGCATTCATCAAGACGGCGGAATTGCGCGTCTTTGCGGATGGCGAGTCCACCCGTGCAGAACCGCTGGCCCGCGCCGCCTTCACGGACGTCCAGGCAAGCCTCGACGTCTCGTCCGACTGGCCCACCGCGTTGCGCTACGTCCTGCGCGTCACGGATGCCGATGGCCGCTTCGACGAAACCGCCCCGCGCAGCCTCTCCACACCCGATGAGGACGCCCTTCTGACAGAGGCCGACTGGGCCGATCTTCGCGGCGTGGCCTTTGGCGACAACATCCTGCGCGTTGATACGATCCGCGTTCGCGGCGCAAGCGTCACGGTCTATGGCCGCAATGTCCCCGGCAGCTCCGTCAACGCCTTCGGTGACAGTATTCGCGTCGACGATACGGGCCGCTTTGTGGCCGAGCAGATCCTCCCTGGCGGTGCGCAGGTCGTGGAAGTCCTCATGGACGGCGATAGGACGGGTCAGCACCGCATAGTGCGCGCGCTCGACGTACCGACATCCGGCAGCTTCTACACCGCCATTATCGACGCAACGCTGGGCCGCCGCGCCAATGCGGTTGCGGGCGACAAAACCGTCACGGATGGGCGTATTGCGGGCTATCTCCGCTCGCGCCTGAACGAGCGCTGGTCGCTATCGGCCATGGCGGATACGGGCGAGGCCGATATCGGAGACCTGTTCACAGGACTCGATGACAAGAACCTCGATCAACTCCTGCGCCGTCTCGATCCTGACCGCTATTATCCGGTTTACGGCGACGACAGCACGATCGCGGAAGACGCTCCGACATCCGGCCGCTTCTACGCCCGTCTCGAGCGTGACGACGATTACCTCCTCTGGGGCAATTACCGCGCCGACTTCACGGATACCGAATTCGCGCGCGTCCGTCGCACGCTCTATGGTGCGAAACTGCACTGGGACCAGAACACGGCCCCGACCGAACTCGGCGACGCGCGCACCACGCTCGATGCCTATATCGCGGGCGGTGGATCGCGGCAGGGCCGGGACGAGCTGCGCGGCACGGGCGGCTCCGTCTATTACCTACGCAATGGCGATATCTCGATCGGCTCGGACATTGTCCGCGTCGAGCGCCGGGACAGTGTTTCCGGTCTCGTGTCCGAACAGCGCCGCCTGACTTATGGCCTCGATTACGACATCGACTACATCCAGGGGCGCATTCTGTTGAACCGCCCGCTCGGCTCCACGCTCGATGATGGTCGCCTGTTCCGCGACGGCAACTTGTCAGGCGACAGCCAGGTGCTGGTTGTCGATTATGAATACACGCCGCTCTTTGGCGATGACGAGGACAGCATCATCTTCGGTGCGCGCGCGACCCGCTGGTTTGGCGATACGCTTCGCCTTGGCGGCACGGTCAATCGTGACAATTATGGCGGGCTCAGCTCCGACCTTTATGAAGCCGATGCCATCCTGCAATTCGCGCCTGGCACATATCTGAAGGGCGAGATCGCACGTTCCGAAGGCCTCGGCGCCGATGCCTTCCGCTCAACTGATGGCGGCTTCAGCTATCAGGCGCTTCCGCGCGGCAGCACCGATCTTGGCGGCGTCATGGCCTATGCCGTGGAAGGCGCGATCGACTTCGACCAGGGTGAAGCGTCTGCATACTGGCGTCGTCGCGGCGAAGGTTTTGCTGGCTACGCAGAAGCGTCCAATCAGGCTGTCGAGCAATTCGGCGGTCGCGTGACAGCCCAGCTCGGCGAATGGGGCAAGTTTGCAGCCCGCGGCGATATCAGCGAGTCCGGGTTCGTCGGAACCAACAGCCTGGCCGAAGCCACGCTCGAAGTCGCAGTCACGGATAAAACAAGCCTCACCGTGGGCGCGTCTTACTCCGATACCGCGCGTGGTCAGTCCGGCACGGCTCTGGGCCTACGCGCCACGCATGAGCTGGGTGATGACGAGACGCTCTTCGCCTATGCCCAAGTTGGTATTGAGGGCGACAATCCCCGCACGACCGACCGCGTTGGCGCGGGCGCGGAACTCCGCGTCGGCAAGGACCTTCTCGCCTCGGGTGAAATCTCGACGGGTGAAGACGGGCTTGGCGCACGTGCGGGCCTCCGCTGGGAATACGGCGCGGGTGACGAGCTCTATCTCTCATACGACCTGCCCATCCGCGGCAGCTTGGCCGAAGACTACGGCACGCTGAATGTCGGCACGCGGCAGCGCTATTCGGACGCCTTGAGCGTCTATGGCGAAGAGCGCTTCCAGTTCGCGGGTACGACCGGCCTCAACGGTGTCACCCATGCCTACGGCGTGGATTACAGCCCCGGGAATTGGAACATCGACCTGTCGGGCGAGACCGGCCGCGTAGACATCTATGACCGCCACGCTGTCAGCGGCAATGTCGGCTATGGCGGAGAGGGCTTCACCGCCGCCGCCGCCCTCGAATGGCGCCTGGACGAAAATATCGACACGGGCGACGAGCGGGAAACCTGGCTAGTCCGCGCGACCTCGACCGTGAAAGCGTCCGACGAGCTAACCCTGCAAGCCAAGTTTAACATGGCGCTGTCGGATCAAGCCCGCGAGACCGACGACAGCCTGGGCCCCGTCAGCTTCGACGAGTCCCGTTTCAAGGAAGCGTCCCTGTCGGCGGCCTACCGCCCGATCTGGGATAGCCGCATCAACATGCTCGGCAAGCTCGTCTGGCTCGATGATCTCTCGCCCACCTCACAGCGCTTTAACGGCGAGAGCCTTGACTATCGTCAGCGCTCGCTGATCGGCTCGGTCGACGGCAATCTCGATGTGACCCAGCGCTGGACACTCGGCGGCAAGTTCGCCTACCGCTCCGGCGAAGTGACCAGCACGCGCCTCAGCGATGACTTCTCCAAATCGGAAGCCCTGCTCGGCGTGGTTCGCGCGGATTACCACTTCAACCGCGAATGGGACCTGACAGCGGAAGCCCGCCTGCTCGATATCGGAAATGGCGTCGTCACGCGCGAAGGCGGCCTGCTCGCCCTCTATCGCCACATCGGCGATAACGCGAAAATCGGCGTCGGGGGTACCTATGGTGGTATCGAGGAAGCCTATCTCGCCGCGCAGGATGATGATGGCTTCGGCTACTTCCTGAATATTATCGGCAAGTTCTAGTAAAATTGAACTTTGTTAATCGATATCGCCTGAAGTGGTTCTCCAGGTATTTATGCCGGACTGAGCGTTATTTTGAGGCCACTCGAGCGGCACGTGCGGAGGCGACCCAATAAGCACCGCTGATGCGTGCAAGCCGACACCATTCTGTTCTACCGCATGCGCGACTTCTACGAAGTGTTCTTTGCGGACGCGGAACGCATGGCATCCGCGCCCGATTTCGCCCTAACCCGTCGTGCGGCGTGCGATCAATTGCGTCGTCACGCCGGACGCGGCGGCAGAGCCGCCCGCGCATATAAACGGCACGCGGCCCGCAACCGAGACTACGCCGGGAGCCGAGCAAACGCTCATGCAAAGGGTTGCCCCCGTGACCTTGCGCCAGCGGTTGGACGTTGTGGGTGCGCGGCCCCTGACGGCAGGGCCCACGGCCCGCCAGTTCCGGGGCGCAGCTCCGAAAACCCAAGCCCCCTGCAATTACGAACTCTTCGATATGGCGTCGGGCGACGACATTGCGGCCCGCGAGGCGTCCCTGCTGGAAAATGTCGCACGGTTGCCATCAACCGAGCTTGAGCAGTTTGCGGCGTTTAAGGCACTGTCAGACGACGGCGCGACAGCGGCGGAGATTGCGACGACCTTCGGCCTGCCCGACTTACGCGTTAGCCGCATCTTCGCCCTCGCCAATATCCAACTCGACATCCTCGCGCTCTACGCCAACGACGAGATCGGGCGCGAATCCATCCGTCACATGACGATGGCGACCGAGATCCAGCAGGCCGCATGGCTGAAACTTTGGAAGGGCAATGACTACGCGCCGCAGAATTACCACTTAAAGGTATGGCTAACAGGCGGATGTCCCATTCCCCTAAGCGTGGCCATGTTCGACATTGAGGCCTGCCCCGGCAACTCTTTCAGGTAGGGCGACAGTCTTCAGCCTCACTCCGCCGTGGATTTGATGGCCCGTCATTTGGATGGCGCGAATTTCGGACTTTCCAAACGTGAGCCCATCGGCAACTTCCATCGAGAGCACCTCTTCCAAATCGGCGACGGTCTTTGTCTCTTCGTTAGCGCCTTGGTTCGAAAAACCGATGTTAATGGTGAAGCGGCCAGGATCGACAGCCCAAAGTGTCACCAGCATCCCACCCTTCAAGTTATATGTCTCGCGGTGCTTAGTTTGTGACAGATGATAGAGAATTCGCTCTAGAGCATAGGCGATCTAAACAACCTGAAAGTCTTGGCCTGATGTCCGAGCGATATTCAGCAGGCGTTGTTTGATAGACGCCGACTGGGACTTCAAAGGGAACGCTGTAAAAACCGAAATGGGGAGCAATTTGCTAGACGAGATAAGAGTGCGACTCACCTATGAAACAGAGTCGAAATTGATGTCTTGAGCGCCAGTGCACAATTTGCATCATAGGCGCCGTTTTCCTTCCCACTATGCCGAGGTCTGAGCGAACCGCAAAAAACAGCGCTTTAGTGCGCACCAATTCGCATGCCTAATTCGTAATTGTACCAGCAGTCCTGCTTTACACTTACGAAAAGAGATCCCGCATGAGATCGCACCGCTCCCTCTTTCTATCCATATCCGTCCAGGCGCTCGCCGTCTCGTTGTTTGCCGCGGGCACGGCAACTGCGCAGGTCGTGACGCCCAATCCCGAAACGGTCTGCGAGGAAGGCGGCGATCCGACGGCGCTGCAATGCGGTGTGGATGCGGATGCGGATGGCCCCGACGCGACGGCCGTCGGCACAGAGTCTTCCGCCCAAGGCCCTTCCACCACCGCCATCGGTGGCGAGAGCGTGGCACAGGGGCCGGGCGCGTCCGCCATTGGCTGGCGCGCAGCTGCAACGGCGGAGCGCGCTCAGGCTTTCGGCCATCTCGCCACGGCATCGGGCGTGCGCTCGCTCGCCGTCGGTGAAGCCGCGACCGCCGCGGGTCTCGAATCCATCGCCATGGGTAATGAAGCGTCCGCCACGGGCGTGGACGCACTCGCCATCGGCACGACGGCCGTGGCCAACGGAAACTCCACGACGGTCGTCGGCGGTGAAGCCGTCGCGGACGGCATCGCGGCCACGGCCTTTGGCTGGCGCTCTTCGGCAACGGCGGAACGCGCCCATGCCATCGGCCATCTCGCAAACGCATCCGGCGTGCGTTCGCTCGCCGTTGGTGAAGCCGCAACCGCCGCGGGTCTTGAATCCGTCGCCATGGGCAATCAGGCTTCCGCTACCGGCAATGACGCCCTCGCCATAGGCACCATGACGGTCGCAAACGGCAACTCCACGACGGTCGTCGGCGGTGAAGCCGTCGCGGACGGTATCGCTGCGACGGCCTTTGGCTGGCAGTCCTCGGCGACCGCCGAACGCGCCCATGCGATCGGTCACCTCGCCAATGCGTCGGGCGTGCGTTCGACCGCGGTCGGCGAAGCGGCCACCGCAAACGGTCTTGAGAGCATCGCGCTCGGCAATCAGTCCTCGGCCACCGGCCCGGATGCGGTTGCCATCGGTACCACAGCGGTCGCGAACGGCCCCTCAACCACAGTCGTCGGCGGTGAAGCCGTCGCCATGGGCCCGGGCTCGACCGCGATCGGCTGGCGCTCGGCTGCGACCGCCGAACGCGCCCAGGCCTTCGGTCATCTCGCCAATGCGACGGGCGTCCGCTCGCTCGCCGTCGGTGAAGCTGCTGTCGCCAGCGCCGAGACCGCAACCGCCATCGGTAACGCGGCAAGCGCGGCGTTCAGCAACTCCACCGCTCTCGGTAATGGCGCGACGACGACGCGTACCAATCAGGTCGCTATCGGCACGTCCTCCAACACCTATACTCTGGCCGGTCTCGGATCGGGCTCGAGCACGTCCGCTCAGGACGGCGATATCGGTCTCGTTACCACCGACCGCAGCGGCAATATCGCCGCCGACTTCTCATTGCAGGTCGGACAAGCCGCCAATGTCGTCGCCATTCGCGACAATACGCGGGGCATAGAGACCAACCGGCTCGCCATTGTCGGGAATACCGCGCAGATCGCCGTCGTCAGTGACGCCGTCGCGCTCAATTCCGCGTCGATCAACAGCAACTCCGCCTCGATCAGCGCCAATATCGACGACATCCTCGACAACCGCGCGGGTATCGCGGCGTCGCTGGCGCTCGACAACGCCTATGTCCCGCTCGGCCAGACCTATGCGGTGTCCGGTGGCTTTGGCTATTACGACGACGAGTCCGCCTTTGCCGGCAGCGTCGCCTATCGCCTCAACAACACCGTGCAGTTCAGCGGCGCCCTCACGACCGGTGTTGACAATGGCAGCACGGGCGCGCGCGCCGGTTTCCAGGCCAGCTGGTAGTCGATCCCGGAAAGGACTCGCGACGGTCTCGCATGGGTCCGTCCGGCTCCCGGTACATCAACCCTTGGGCGATCTCGCCCAAGGGTTTTTACATGCGCCAAATATAGCTAAGGTCACTTTCATGATGTTCAGGACTCTCGCCATATCCCTTGCCGGAATTAGCGGTCTTAGCGGCCTAAGCGTCATCGTAGGCACGTCAGACGCCTCTGCCCAGACCCGGCAGCCGTCATCACGCCAAGTGCAGACCCTGCCTCGGGTGCCTGACGAAAACACTCTGGCCCGTCTTGTCTGGTCGACCATGGTCGCGCTCGACAATGCCAACCGGACAGAGAATTACTCCGTGCTCTACAGCCTCGGCGCGCCGGAGTTTCAGCGTCGCAATTCTCCCAACCAGCTCGGCGCTCTGTTTTCCGAGCTTCGCCGCAACCGCGTCGACGTCGGGCGGGCCATACTGACATCGCCGACTTATTATCAGCCGCCTTCCATCCTGCCGGACGGATCGCTCCGCATGCGGGGCGGGTTCGACTACCGTCCGAACTCCATCCGGTTCGATCTCATCTACACAAATGTCGGGGGCGGATGGCGCATCAAGGCGATTTCGGTCGTCGAGATGGACGCCGCTACACCCCGTTAGACACGCCATAAAAAAGCCGCCCGAATGGGCGGCTTTCGTGATGGGTCGATTGGGGGCTCGCACAACCTATCAGATTCAAACCTACTGCGGATCGGGCACCGGGACAGGATCCGCCGTGACGTCGAGCGGGATGATGTCGCCCGTGACGGGATCGATCGGCTCGGCAAAGGCGTCCTGCTGGAACGCGGCCGCAAAGCCCGCACCGAAGCCGTCTTCCAGATTGCCCATTGGTGGTGGGGGTGGAGGCGGCGGAGGCGTGGGCGCGGGTGGCTGGGGCGGGATCACGGCGACGGGCGGGGCGACGAAATCGTTGTCGCTCCCCCCGCAGGCCGCCAGTGCCGTTGCGGCAACAGCCGCCAGCATGAGCGATTTAAAAGGCATATGTGTCATGTGCTGGCCTCCCTACTGAGAGCCGGTGTTGTTCGGCGAACCGGGCAGCGGCGTGTTCAGATAGGGGAACTGGCCCTGCACGTCGCTGGCATCGATCGGCGCGCCATCCGTGAAGGGCTGATCGCCGACAGGGGCGTCATCCGCGTCGCAGAAGCCGAGATTGGTCGGCCCGTCCGGCAGCGGGATCGGGTAGCAGAGTGCACCCATGGCGACCCGCAGGGTGATATCGACCGTGTCGTCACCCGGGCGGCGGCCATTGGGATAGCCTGCCAGATCGCCCGCTGCGACACCCAGATTGTTCTGCATGGATTGCGGTGTCGGCGCGATGCCGGTGTTCAGGCGCATGATCTCGCTCGGCGTCACGGTCGCGAGCTGGTTCACGCCCTCGAAACCCGTCAGGAAGGTCGCCACCAGATCGGTGCGCGGCAGGTTGGACGGCGCGATATTTCCATCGGCACCCAGTGCGTCCCGGAACAGGATGTCGATCAGGGCCGGGAAGGTCGGATTGGTCACGAAGTCCGCGGCCTGTGCGTCATCCTTGGGCTCGGAGCCGTTGAACAGGTCCTTGAAGGGCAGGCCGATCACGACCTCGTTGACGAGTGGTGCGGACAGGCGCGAGACCTGCACATAGGCACCGCCGACGACGGCGGGCTGCTCATAGGTGGGCGTCGGGTCGAGCAGGCTCGCCTGCGGACGGCTCGCCGTCGTCCAGCCGCCGATCACACCATTGCCGTTGCCGGTCACGCAATCGATCGGCACTTCCATGGCGATCGACGTCACATTGGCTTTGCCGACCAGATCGTCATTGTCGCGGCTCTGCTCGATGGAGCCTTCGAGCGGCACCAGGTTCACCAGGTCGAACACTTCGCCGAGATTGACGGCAAACGCTTCCGCGCGCTGGCCGACGAAGACCCGCGCGGGTGCCGTGCAGCCCGGCAGGGTCACGTCGTATTTGTACTGATCCGCATAGGCCTCGTAATCGGGAAGCGTCTTGGTGCCCACATAATCGAGCGGCTTGATGTAGGTCGCGTCCAGTTTCGTCCGCGTGCCGGAGCGGCGGTCGCCCTCCACGACGCTCAGGGAATAGGTTTCAGTCTCGCCGAGCGCGCTGCTGTCGCCCGCCGTGATCGGCCCTGCGGCGCGCAGCGGGATCGGCAGGGTCTTGTCGCCGATTTGGAGGGTAACGCCCGTGCCGTTAACGAGATTATTGTCGAAATCGAAGGAATAGGTGATGTCTTCGATGGCGTCACCGTCATTGTCGATGTGGATTTCATAAAGGGCGTCCGGATCCATGGTGAAATAGTTCGGACCGCCATAGGGAACCTGGAGCGGCTGGTAATTGGCGATGAAGGTTACATAGCCCTCGCGCCCCTGCTCGTAAGAGCGGAACATGTAGAAATCCGTACCGTCCACTTTCGGTGTCTGCGTGATGGCGGGGGCTTCGCGGTGGCTGGAGGCGGAGGACACCATGGGCAGGGAGGCGGTCGCGACGACCGCCGTTGTCGCCAGCAACGCCTTGGTGAGAGTGTCGAATTTAGAGAGCATGGACGTAACCTTTCAGATTGCGCCCGGCATTCCGGACGCGAAGACTATACAAAGGATACGGACACGATCGCGTTTTTGGTGCAATCGCGGGCTGAAAATATTCAGCCGGATGCTATTTTCCGGAACTCTTGTGAGAAAACCGAGTTGATGATGGAACGCTTTGGGGAAATTGCACGACACCATGAAAAATAAGTCAGCGCCAAGTCCCGCGTCGAGTGACGATCTCGATAGCCATCTCCTGGCGACGGCAACGGGTGACAGGGCCGCGTTCGAAGCGCTCTACCGCGCGACCTCCGGCAAGCTCTACGCCATCATCCTGACCATGATCCGCGACGACGCCCTGACCCAGGATATACTGCAGCAGGCCTATCTCGCCATATGGACACGCGCTGACAGCTTTGATCCCGCAAAGGGCAAGGCCTTCACCTGGATGCTGGTCATTACACGGAATAAGGCGCTCGACACCCTTCGCAAGCGCGCTCGTGTCTCCACGACCGAGCAACTCGAAGACACCCTCCCCGACGAGCACGCCCGCAGCGACCGAGCCGCCGAAACCCTGCTCCTGCGCCGCTTGGTCGAGCCACACCTCGAAACCCTGTCCGAGCAGATGCAACGCGCCGTGATCCAGAGTGCCGTTTACGGCATGACATCGCGAGAGATTGGCGAACGCGCGGGTGTGTCCACCAATACGGCTAAAAGCTGGGTGCGGCGGGGCCTCGCAAAGCTACGCAGCGAGCTTGGCAATCAAACCTTTGACACGATGGTACTAAATTAGTCGCGCTGAATTAATCTAGCGCGAGATCGGCAATGCCGATACGCCGCCCGTATAAAGTATCGGGCCTTCGGGCCCTGCGGAGCGTGATCCTCCAAGAGATTCCAGGCTGACCGCCAGCGTGTCGGTAGAGCCTCGCAGTTCCGCCGGTATATCGAAGGTGATCTGACCGTCGCCAACACGCTCGAGTACACCGAGCGAACGCGGCGCGGCTTCGCCTTCGCGTATCAGCCAGAGCTGGAGATCACCGTCATCAGGGACCGCGATGTTGGATAGCCGTGCCACCACTCGCCCCGTGGTTGGATCATAGACCACCGCCATGAGCTCGGGCCGAGAGCTGTCCGACAGCAGGGCCATCAGTGTCCCGTCGCCCGGAACGTCCCCGGCGATATCGGCCTCCACAAAATGCAGGCCCGTCGCGAGCGCTGCGAGGACGGACGCGGCTGCCGCAATGGCCTTCCACTTCCACTCAGCGGCAGGCCCACGGTCATTGGCCGCTACAGGCGGAGCGTTGACAGCGTCGCTCTTGCCGATCTCCATCATGATGTCGTCGAAGAGTCCAGGCGGAGGCTCGACGTCCGGCGCACCTTCGTCGAGCGGTGCGAGCCAGATTTCCAGCTCCCGCGCGGTCTTCCGAAATCCGTTATCTATCGCAAACCGCTCGCGGTAGCGCGCAATCTGCTCCGGCGTCGCCTGACCGGTAAGATAGGCGAGAATGAGCGCTTCGGATGAGGACGTCGTGTCGGTCATGTCGCCTCCTTTCCAATGCGCACCAAAATATCGTCAAGCTCGACGAATGTCTTGTCGCCATCCCCGCGATAGGCGTCCCGCAGATCGTGCAGTCGCGTTCCGGCGACGTCCTCCACCTTGCCATAAGCGAACCGCGTGGTGGCAAGGCGGTCATCAGTACCGGCATAGCACCCTTCCAAGGCATATCGGTGAGCGAGCGCGCGCAAGTGTTCCAACAGCCCGATCCCCGACACGCGCACATCATGGCGGCGCCTCCAGATACTGGTATAGACCCGCTTGAGCGCATCGCCCGACAGCACGGCATCGCCTGTTACCCGATAGATAATCCCGTAAAGGTGCGAGGCGGTCGAGCCATAGAGGTCAGCCATGGCGGTCTCGTCATTGCTGTCCAGACGTATCATAATATCAGCAAGATCGTCCTTCACGTGTGCGCAGCTATCCTCTGAGTATACCCGTCCAAAAACATCAACGGTCGAAAGCGCTATGGATGAGCCCTTCCCTGTTGGCAACATTATTGATACGCGCCACTCTGTGGTTTTGGTGCACCTTTCCCGAACCGCGGAGCGTATCCCGACCATGATCACACCTTCCCTTGCCTTTCGTTCTCTTGCTCTCGCCAGTGCGCTCGCCAGCACTCTGGCCATGTCCTGTGCAGCGTCCGCCCATGATTTCTGGCTATCGCCAGACACCTATAGTGTCGCGCCCGATACTACCGTCAATGTGTCCGTCCTGATTGGTCATCCGGACGAGAAAACGCACTGGCCGCTGACCCCGCACCGCGTGATCGCTCTGCGCTCTATCGGCGCGAATACGCTTACGGACCATCAGGACGCCATCGCCGACTACGCCCCCAACAAGGCACTTCCAATCCACCTCGTCTCTCCGGGCAGCCACATGCTGAGCATCGAGACCACGCATGCTTTCAGCGAGTTGGAAGCCGAACGCTTCAACGCCTATGTCGAGGAGGAGGGACTGCGATCCGTTGCGATCGATCGCGCCCGGAAGGGGACGCAGGACACGCCCGGCCGGGAAATCTACTCCCGACGGGGCAAGGTTATCATTGATGTCGGCGATGTCAGCGCGTCCGACACGGCGGCTCTCACCCAACCTCTCGGACTAACGCTCGAAATTGTTCCGCTTGCCCACCCCGGCACGCTCTCCGACGACCAGGAGCTTTCCGCCAATGTTTTCTACCGCGGACGTCAATTGAACGGCGCAACTGTGAACCTCGTCAAGCTCGACGGCGATAGCGGAAGGGTTGCCAGCGGGATCACCGATGCCCAAGGTCGTATAGCATTTGCCCACCCCGGGAAGGGCCAATGGATGCTACACACCGTTTGGTCCGACCCCCTTGAAACCGAGGAGGCGGACTTCGACACGGTGTTTTCAAGTCTAAGCTTCGAGATGGATTGAAGGATGTCTTGGCATCTAAGGTCAACCAAGGTGCTCTCTCCGTGTTACGTTTTTCACTACGGTACTCAGGGCTCGTTCAAGCTAATCGATAGGCCCGCCAATTTGCCTGTTTATCGATTGGCAGAATTTGTTTTATTAGTCAGGTCAACCGGTTGAGTCTGCATGGAGCGATGTGCTTCATTAGTTCAGTGCAGATAATTCCAACACGCTATTGTTTATTGCTGACCGCGTGCCTTTTTCCATTCGAATGACAAAGTGAGCTGGAAGATGTCTTGGGCAATGCACCTCTCGGCATGAATCTGGTAGCTTTCGATGCCATTGAAGACTTTGTTTATCAGCGAATTCATACATGATCTCACAACAGAATTGCCAAATTATACTTCTCGGACAGGTGCAATCTGAACTCTGCAGTGGATAGCAAAGTGCTAGACGGGATGAGCTAAATAACCGATACTACTGTAGTATTAGGCAGGCATTTTTAGCATCCCCGATGCGCCACTAAAATTTTCCTTTCTTGGCGCGATTTGTATTCGAGGCAGGCGCAGAGTCTGCTATAGATAAATATTTGCAACATCGACCGATAAAATCTGTTTCGTTTTCGCCCTCTCAGGACATCCGGGATAATAACGGCGAGTTTGGTGGCGAATAGAGCCGGGCCGAGACGGTCGCCGTAATCGCTGTGCAACCATGTCCCGGCGCACGCTGCCATGAGAGGCTCCATGCCTTGGGCGAGCAGGGCGGTGATAAAGCCTGCCAGGACGTCACCACTTCCCGATTTGGCTAAGTAGGGATTGGGCCGGTCATTTACCGCGAGCCGCCCATCCGGATGTTCGATAAGTGTCCTTGGCCCCTAATTGCAGCACGATTGCGCCTGTCAGTTTCGCGGCGGCGAGAACACATTCCTGTCGCGTGCCTGTCAAACCCGGAACAACGCGACGTGGTCGAGATCGTAGGCGTTGCAACGCGCAAGCGTGGCGGTAGCCTGCGCAGTACCGTGCACGACAAAGATCGACGCGGCGGATGTCGATACGGTCTTTTCCAGCCTGGTCATTATGACCAAATGCTCACGCGTTGCCTTCTTCGCTGAAGGGGTCAGGTCATGGTAGTCCTCCTCACGACATGGCGTCATGAGAATAGGATGGACGTGTCGCTGGCGGTAACTTTGGCGGCAGGACGGGGGCGTTTTGGAAGAGGGGCGAGACTATGGTAGGGAGGTCGAGCTCGCGCTCATCGTGTGCTGCCCGACCTTTGTGAATGTTTGAAAGTGACCCGCCATGGACCAGTTCGATTACGTCATCACGGGTGCAGGCTCCGCCGGTTGCGTCCTCGCCGCACGCCTGACCGAAGACCCGAATGTTACGGTCTGCCTTTTGGAAGCCGGCGGCACGCACAAGCATTGGAGCGTGTTTACCCCCGGAATCGGCATCTGGAACATGGTGCTGGGAAAGCGGAACTGGCGTTTCGATACAGAGCCGCAAAAGGCGATGAACGACCGCACCTGCTATCAGCCGCGCGGAAAGCTCTTGGGCGGCTCGTCCTCGATCAACGCGATGATCTATATCCGCGGACATAAGGAGGACTATGACGAATGGGCGCGGCTCGGCAATGACGGCTGGTCCTATGACGAAGTGCTGCCCTATTTCAAAAAAGCCGAACACCGCGAGGCGGGCGCGGATGACTATCGCGGGCAGGGCGGGCCGCTCAATGTCGCCGCGCCGCGAAGCCCCGGCAAGGTCAACGAAATCTTCTTCGAGGCCGGGCGTCAGACCCAGATGCCGTTTACCGACGATTTCAACGGCGCGCAGCAGGAAGGCCTCGGCATGTATGAGTTCACCCAGAAAGGCGGTGAGCGTTGGAGCACGGCGCGCGCCTATCTGGATGACGCGATGGACCGCCCGAACCTGACCGTGATCACCCATGCATTGACCCGCAAGGTCAATGTCGAAAATGGTCGCGCGACAGGTGTCGAGGTCGATGTGGACGGCAAGCGCCGCACGATCCACGCGCAGCGCGAGGTCATTCTGTCGGGCGGGGCGTTCGGCTCTCCGCAGCTTCTATTGCTCTCGGGTATCGGCCCCAAGGACAAGCTCGACCCGCATGGCATTGCGCAGGTTCACGACCTGCCCGGAGTGGGCGAAAACCTGCAGGATCACATCGATTACGTAATTTCGTACAAATCCGACCTTGATGACAATTTTGGCTTTTCGCTCAAGCGCGGCCTCCACCAGATCAAGGAAATATTTAATTACCGAAAGACCCGGAATGGCATGTTCTCGTCCAATCTGGCGGAGTCGGGCGGCTTTCTCTATACCGACCGCTCAGAGCCGTCGCCCGATATTTCTTTGGTGCTTGTTCGGGCCATGGTGGATGATCATGGGCGTAAGCTTCATGTGGGGCACGGCTATAGCTGTCATGTCTGTGTGCTGCGCCCTAAGAGCCGCGGCGCGGTCTGGTTGAAGTCCGCCGATCCGACCGCGCCGCCCGCGATCGATCCCGCCTTTCTGGAGGACGAACGCGACATGGACACCCTTGTGCGCGGTGCCCAGATGATGACACAGATCATGGAAGCCCCGGCTTTCGACGCGGTCAAGGGTGAGCCGCTCTATGTGGCGGGCACTACGGATCCCGAAAAGATCAAGGCCGACATCCGCGCCCGCGCCGATACGCAATATCATCCCGTCGGGACTTGCAAGATGGGGTCCGACCCCAAGGGTGAGGAAATGGCCGTGGTCGATGACCGCTTGCGCGTGCACGGACTGGACGGCTTGCGCGTGGTCGATGCGTCCATCATGCCGAATGTCGTATCGGGCAACACCAATGCGCCCACCATCATGATTGCGGAAAAAGCGGCCGACATGATCAAGGATGACGCGCGCGCACTTCTGGCCGAAGCCGCGGAGTAAAAGTTACAGCGCCTTGATGATCTCCTCGACCATCTTCTTGGCGTCCGACAGCAGCATCATCGTGCCGTCGCGGTAGAACAGGTCGTTGTCGATGCCCGCATAGCCGGGCGAGAGCGAGCGTTTGACAAACAAAACGGTGCGCGCCTTGTCGACATCGAGAATGGGCATGCCGGCAATGGGGCTTTGCGGGTCGGTTTTCGCGGCGGGATTGGTGACGTCGTTGGCGCCGATGACGAAGGCGACGTCGGCGTTTGCGAATTCGGAATTGATGTCTTCGAGTTCGAACACCTCGTCATAGGGGACGTTGGCTTCGGCGAGCAGCACGTTCATGTGACCGGGCATGCGGCCCGCGACGGGGTGGATGGCGTAGACGACATCGACGCCTTCTTCCTTCAGCGTGTCGGCCATTTCACGGAGCGCGTGCTGGGCCTGGGCGACGGCGAGGCCGTAGCCGGGGACGATGATGACCTTGCTGGCATTCTTCATGATGAAGGCGGCATCTTCCGCGCTGCCCATCTTGACGGGGCGTTGTTCGGTGTCGCCCGAAGCCGTGGCCGCCGCGCCGCCAAAGCCACCGAGTATGACGGACAGGAATCCGCGATTCATGGCTTTGCACATGATGTAGGAGAGGATCGCCCCGGAGGAGCCGACGAGCGCACCGACAATGATGAGGGCGAGGTTGCCGAGCGTGAAGCCGAGAGCCGCCGCCGCCCAGCCGCTATAGCTGTTGAGCATGGAGACGACCACCGGCATGTCCGCGCCGCCGATGGGGATGATGAGGAGGAAGCCGAGCAGGAAGGTCAGCCCAACGATGGCCCAGAGCATCCAGGGATCGGCCCCGCCCGTGCTCATGAGGAGATAGACGAGCACGACAATGGCAGCGGCGAGCGCGATGTTGATGAGGTGGCGACCGGGCAGCATGATCGGCGAACCGCTCATGTTGCCGTTGAGCTTGGCGAAGGCGATGAGCGAGCCGGAGAAGGTGATGGCTCCTATGCCCGCGCCGAGAGAGAGTTCGAGCAGGGAGAAGGGTTTGATAGTCCCGGCTGCGTCAAGGATGCCGAAGCTTTCTGGCGCAAAGAAGGCGGCAATTGCCACCAGCACGGCGGCGAGGCCGACGAGAGAGTGAAAAGCTGCAATTAATTGCGGCATGTCAGTCATGGGAATCTTCTTGGCGATGAGCGCGCCGATGACTGCGCCGATGGCGATGGCGGCACCCGTGATGAGCCAGCCCGTCGCGCCCATCTGGATGGTTAAGAACGTCGTCGCGACAGCGATCGCCATGCCGACCATGCCGTAAAGATTGCCGCGGCGGGACGACTCCGGAGAGCTCAGGCCGCGCAGCGCGAGGATGAAGAGGATGGCACTGACGGTGTAGAGGCCAGCGGCCAGGTTTGCCCCTATAAGAGAAGATGTGGGCAGCATCCTATCTCTCCTTCTTCTTGTACATGGCGAGCATGCGCTGGGTGACGAGGAAGCCGCCGAAGATGTTGACTGCGCAAAGCCCTGCCGCAATCGCTCCGGCCCAGGTTGCGGTCTCGCTATCTGCGAGACGGCCTGCGCTGACGGCTATGAGCGCGCCGACGATGATGACGGAGCTGATGGCGTTAGTGACAGCCATAAGCGGGGTGTGCAGGGCGGGCGTGACGCTCCAGACGACGTAATAGCCGACAAAGATGGCGAGCACGAATATGGCGAGCTGGAAGACGAAGGGCGAGACGGCGGCGGCGGAGCCGGAGGCCAATATCAATTCGAGGGTCATGTCTGAGCTCTCGTTTTCGGGGGCTTGCAAAGGTGCGGGCTTGGATCCCCGCCTTCGCGGGGATGAGCGTAAGGTAGGTAGCAGATCATGCGGTGAGCCTCTCGTGGATCACAGCACCGTCGCGGGTGAGCGCGCAGCCGAGGATGATGTCGTCGTCCCAGTCGGGAGCGTATGCGCCGTCTTCCGCGGTGACGAGGGGGAGGAAATTCTTGAGGTTGCGGGCGAACATGTTGGACGAGTCCGCCGCCATGCGGCTCGGCCAATTGAGATAGCCGACGATATGGACGCCGTTGTCCGTGGTCACGATCTCGCCGGGCTTGGAGCCTTCCACATTGCCGCCGCGCTCGACCGCCAGATCGACCAGCACGGAGCCGGGCTTCATGGTGTCGAGCATGGCGCGGGTGACGAGGACGGGCGCGTCGCGTCCGGGGATCAGCGCGGTGGTGATCACGATGTCCTGCTTGGCGATGTGGGTGGCGGTGAGCTCGGCCTGCAGCGCCTGGTATTCCGCGCTCATCTGCTTGGCATAGCCGCCGGCGGTTTCCGCGGCCTTGAATTCTTCGTTCTCGACGGCGACGAATTTCGCGCCGAGCGAGGCGACCTGCTCCTTGGTGGCGGGGCGGACATCGGTGGCGGTGGTCACCGCGCCCAGACGGCGGGCCGTGGCGATGGCCTGCAGGCCCGCCACACCGACGCCCATGATGAAGACCTTGGCGGGCGCGATGGTGCCGGCGGCGGTCATCATCATCGGAAAGGCGCGGCCATAAATGCCGCCCGCCTCGACCACGGCGCGGTAGCCGGCGAGATTGGATTGCGAGGAGAGCACGTCCATGGCCTGCGCGCGGCTGATGCGGGGAATGTAGTCGAGCGCGAACGCGGTGACGCCCGCTTTGGCACAGGCCGCTGCGTAGTCGGGATTGTCCGTCGCGTTCATTACGCCGGTTATCCCCGCGCCCTTGGCCATCTTCGCGACGAGCGCCTTTGTGCCACCCGTCACGCTCATGACGAGGTCGGCGGATGTGACGGCGTCGGCGTTTGTCGCGGCACTAGTCGCGCCTGCATCGGTGTAAAGAGCATCGCCAAAGTCGGCCTTGCTGCCCGCGCCCATAACGACGACGACGTCATGGCCCGCCTTGATATAGCCCGCCACGGTATCGGGCGTGCCCGCGACACGGGCCTCGATACCCGAAGTGTCGAGCGCGGCATCGTTCAGGACGGCTATCTTCATAATGTCTTTCCTGTCGGCGCGCCGGTAGGGTCGCACGTGTCGGGCCTAAGCGTTGATGAGGCTGCCCGCCAATTATGGCCCAATATGCAAGGTCTACCAGATTTTACGGCGTGTCGAGTCCGCGACAGGGCAGAATAGGGAGAAATCTTTCAAACACGGTAGCTTTCGTGGGGCGATTACTCATTTCAATTCCGGAATCGTTCCGAGACAGGGAAAATTTTGGGCGATTTACGTTTTGGAGTTTTTGCTGCGCGAACGGCGCAATCTTGACGCACCTTGTGTGACTCATCCGAATCAGGACGTATCAGACTGTCGGTATGACTTCGACTGCTCCGAGATGGCCCAAGCCGTGCGTTGACCCTTGCATGCGCATGCAATAGCGATGGGATCATGTCGCAATTCGACCCGAAGTTCAAAGATTTTCCCGACTACATCCTCGGCATAACGCGCGAGATATGGGAAGATCGCGGTGTCGGGCCTGCGCTCAAGCGCTATTACGCCGATGACATTATCGTGCGCTCGCCAACGGGTGTGCAGGATTCAAACGCATCGGTCACCGCATCGACCCTTCAGACGATTCATGAGTTTCCGGACCGCCAACTGGTCGGCGAGGACGTGATTTGGGAGGGCAGCGAGGAGGTGGGCTACACGTCCTCGCACCGGCTGACATCTGTCATGCGACATACGGGTTCGGGTGCTTATGGCAGTGCGACCGGCGCGCTGGTCACGACGCGGATTATCGCCGAATGCGTGGTGCGCAACAATCAGGTCGTGGAGGAATGGCTGGTGCGCGACCAGGCGGCGTTTGCCCGCTCGCTGGGGCGCGAGCCATATGATCTGGCCAAGGAGCATGTCGAAGCCGATTTGCGCACATTCGGCGAGGTGCAGTATTTCACGCCCGATCGCGACAAGGCCGGGCCATATGTAAACCTGATGGATAAAGGCGATACGGCCAAACGCTATGCCGGAATTTGGGATCGGGTGTGGGGCGAAAAGGATCTCTCCGTGATACGCGACGGCTATCACACGGGCTGCAGTGTCTTCGCACCGGGGGGAGAGACATTGATTGGCCATTCCCGGGTCGATGTGTGGGCGGTCAGTTATCTAAGCGCGTTTCCGGACATCGCCTTCGTCTGCGACCACATGATGGTGAACCGTGATGCGGGATATCCGGAACGTGTGGCCATGCGCTTTACGATGACCGGCACGCATCGAGGCTATGGCCGGTTCGGGGAGCCGACGGGCGCGCCGATCCATATCATGGGGCTGACGCAGGCCTATATGGTGGATGGCAAAATCCTGATGGAATGGGTGTGTCTGGACGAGGTGGCGATCTGGAAGCAGATTCTGGACCATCAGCACCGTAAGACCGGCTGAGTCATATCGCCCTGTTGAGCGCGGCAGATGTTGCGATAAAGCCACATGGAAAACGTCAAATTCAAGGACTATCCGCGTTCGGCTTGCATTCGAAGTCAATTTGGTTACTGTCGTGTAATCATTGCCCGGCATAGAGCCGTTCAAAGCGCGCTGGGCCGCACAATATGGGGAGACATTCCGTGCACCTGATTCATTCCAAGACTTTCCGCCGGGCGCTCGTCGCCTCGGCCGCGACGCTTCCGCTGATGACCTTGACGGCGTTTGCCCAGACCCCGACCAATGTCGATGACGGTGCCTATGCGCTCGATGAAATCATCGTCACGGCGCAAAAGCGCGCCGAGAGCCTGCAGGATGTGGGCGGTTCGGTCTTCGCACTGGACGCGGAAGGTCTGGCCCGTGCGGGTATCGAGGATATTTCGCGGATCGAGCTGATCGGTGCCGGTATCACTTACGGCTTTATCGGCAATGATGCCAAGATCGCCATTCGCGGTGCAAACTCCAACAACACCTTTGGTGATAACAGCTCGATCGCCGGCCTGTTCGTCGATGGCGTGTACAAGCCCCGCGCCTCGCAGCAGACGCGCGCCTTCTTTGACGTCGAGCGCCTTGAAGCGCTGAAAGGCCCGCAAGGCACGCTTTACGGCCGCAACACCTTTGCCGGCGCGATCAACCTGATCACCAAGAGCCCGACCAATAGCTTTGACGAGGGCTATCTCACGGCGACGCTGTCATCCTATGATCGTCTGCAACTGGAAGCCGCGACGACGCTGACGGTATCTGACGAGCTCGCTTTCCGTTTTGCCGGCATCTTGAACGACTCCGGCGACACGGGTTATATCGATAACCTGGCAGGGCCCGATCAGGGCATCAAGAATGATCGAGGCGTGCGCGTGACGGCCCTTTGGGAGCCCAACGAGCTCTTCACGGCAAACCTCAAGGCCTCCTATGTCATCGATGAAGGCACATCCGCCTCCGTGTTCGCGGCCGCGGGTGTTTGCCGTCCCGTGAACGCCAACGGATTGACCGACGCGCTCGGCGGATTGCTCGATTGTGAAAACCCGCGCCGGGGTGCCGCCGGAACCATTCCCTTCTCGCCCGCCGGTGAGCAGATCGATGGCCGCCAAGGGCCGTATATCGTCAGCAATGATTATGTGCCGAACCAGGACCTGGTCGAGACGAATGCCACGCTGACGCTTGGCTATGATGCAGGCCCCGTCCTGCTCGAGTCGATCAGCTCCTATACGGATTACGAGTCGCTTCTTGGTGGTGACATCGATTTTTCGGAAGCGCAGTTCGGTCGTTTCTTCCTCGACGAAGAAGCCGAGAGCCTGACGCAGGAATTCCGGATCGTGTCCAATACGGACTCCGCCCTGCAATATGTCGGTGGTCTCTACTTCTCGGATGACGAGTACAAGATCGAGTATTCGCAATATTCAACACGCGAAGATGATCGCAGCGTCCGCGGAACCGCCCCGAACGGCACGACACTCCTGACCGGCACACCGATCGTGTCCAACGAAGTCGTGTTCGGTTCGCCGTTCATCCGTCCGCAAATCTACGATGTGCAGACCTATGGCATCTATGGCCAGGGCGAGTATTCGCTTACGGACGAGCTGCGCCTGATCGGTGGTCTTCGTTACAATCTCGAAGAAAAAGCCATCCTGTCGGGTTCCAACTTTGACGGAACCTTCGGCTTTACCTTGCCAACAACGCAGAACCCGAACTTCCTTCCGGACAATCCTTCCGAAGTCTTCCCGCAGACGGGCCCCTTCGCGACCGATACGTCCGAGGATTTCGACAAGATCACCTATCGTCTGGGTGCGGAATACGACATTACGCCGGATACGCTGCTCTATGGTTCGTTCGCGACGGGTTTCCTGTCGGGCGCACTGTCGGGTAACGGCTCGGCGACCGAGCAACAGGAATCGGAAGCTTTCGAGATCGGCGTGAAAACGCGCTTTCTCGAAGACCGTGTCCAGCTCAATGTGGCTGCATACTCCAACGACTACACGAACCTCATCACGCAGGAGCAGACGACCCTGGCTTCGGGTCTGGTCGTGACCAACTCGGTCAATGGCGGCGATATTTCCTCGCAAGGTTTGGAAATCGAAGCGCAGGCGCTGGTCACGGAAAACTTCCGCGTCAACGCCAACGTCTCCATCCTCGATGCAGAATTTGGTGAGTTCGGGACGTCCAACCCTTATCAGCAGCTCGGTGGTGTGGATCAGGGCTTTATTGAGCTCGATGGCGAAACGCCACCATGGTCGCCAAGCTTCACGGCCTCCGTGTCGGGTTTCTATGACATCGACACCGATTACGGTACATTCACGCCGAGCGTGCAGTTCTATTATTCCGACGACTATTATGTGTCGGGTTTTAACCTGCCATTCGATCCGACCACGCAGCAGGACAGCTATACCAAGACGGATCTGCGCCTGGCCTGGCTTGCCCCCAACGAGGGTTGGGGTCTGGAAGCCTTTGTCGAGAACCTGGAAGACGAAGCCGTTCAAGCGCGGTCAACTGTGGGTGGCGAAGACCTCCTGCAAGGCTCCTACCTTTTCCCACGCAATTTCGGCGTGAAGCTGAACGTGTTCTGGGACTAGGTCCGAGCGTTGAGCGGAAAACCGACAAACCAAGAGTGAGAGAGGCCGTCCCCTTGGGGGCGGCTTTTTTTAATCAGAGGATTCCGGCATGGATTTATCGCGGCGACGGTTTCTGGAAATGGGTGCGGGTGCGGCGGCGCTATCAGGCTGTGACACGGCGGCCACGGAACGCGGCCCGCAGACATTTGTGGATGCAGGGTGGCGTCCGCGCGAGATGGAGCGCCTGCCCAATATCGTGATGGTGGTGTTGGACGATGTAGGATTCTCGGATCTCGGCTGTTACGGCTCGGAAATCCCGACGCCCGCCATGGACTCGGTTGCCGCGGCCGGAACGAAGTTCAACAACTTCCACGTCACGGCTCTTTGCAGCCCGACGCGGGCCTGCCTGTTCACGGGCCGCAATGCCCATGCGGTGGGTGTGGGGTCTATCGTGGAGTGGGGACGTCCGGAACTGCCGGGCTATAAGGGCTGGATCCGCAAGGATGCGACCATGCTGCCGGAAATCCTGCAAGGCCACGGCTATGGCACGAGCGCGATCGGCAAATGGCATCTGTCCACCATTGAGGATCAGAGCGGGGCCGGGCCATATGATTTGTGGCCGACGGGGCGGGGATTTGATCAATGGTACGGTTTTCACGGCTCAGCGGTCGATCACTGGCACCCGGAAATGTGGGAAGGCACGCGCCCGGCCTATCCGGACAAGCCGCATGTGCGGGGCGATGAAAGCTATCACCTATCGGAAGACCTGGTCGATCATTCCATCAAATATATCCGCGATCATGTCTCCACGAGCCCCGAGCGGCCGTTCTTTCAGTATGTCGGCTTTGGCGCGACGCACTTCCCGCTGCATGCGCCGAGTGATGACATCCGTGCGCAAAAGGGCCGCTATGATGCGGGCTGGGACGCGCTGCGCGAAGAGCGATGGGCGCGCCAGCAGGCCATGGGATTCCTGCCGGAGCATGCGCGCCTGAGCGAGCCGGTGGAGGGCATCCCGTCCTGGGCATCCATGAATGCCAATCAGCGCCTCGTCGCCCGGCGCCAGGCCGAGGTCTATGCGGCGTTCCTGGAACACACGGATCGTCAGGTCGGGCGACTGATCGACGAGCTGAAGCGACAGGGTGTCTATGACAATACGATTTTCATGGTGATGAGCGACAATGGCGCGAGCTATGGCGGGCCGACGGTGGGCTATCACGATGTGCGGCGGGCGAGTTATCTGGGCGAGCCGTTCGAGGCCAAGCTGATGCATTACGAAAAACTCGGCTCTGAAGAATCGCAAAGTATTACGGCGCCGGGCTGGAGCCATGCGAGCAATACCCCGCTGAAATGGTTCAAGGGCGACAGCTATGGCGGCGGCACGCGCGCGCCGCTTATTCTGAGCTGGCCGGATGGCGGTATCGAAGCGGGCGGGCTGCGCGGGCAATATACGCATGTGGTCGATATGCTGCCGACGCTGATGACCATGACGGGGCTCGCCATGCCCGACGCCGAACTCAAGGTTCAGGGGACAAGTTTTGCCTATGCGTTTGACAATGCGGATGCGCCGGATGCCAAGATGCTGCAATATTACGAGGTGCTGGGCGACCGGGCGATCTATCGCGATGGCTGGAAGGCCGTGGCGCGACATACGCGCGGCGAGGATTTCGAAGACGATCGCTGGGAGCTCTATCACGTCGCGGAGGATTATTCCGAGACGCGGAATCTGTCCGAGGCCCGACCGGACCTGCTCGCGGAATTGATTGGGGCGTGGCGGGCGGAGGCGGAAGCCTATGACGTGTTGCCGCTGACGGATGAGACGGTGACCCTGTTCGCGGCCGCCGTACCTGCGCCGCGCGAAAGCTATCTGTTCTTTCCCGGCGCTGCACGGTTGGACCGGATGAGCGCACCGGACATCCTGAAGTATGACAGCCAAGTGCGTGCGCAGATGAGCTGTGATGCTCCCGCTTCCGGTGTGATCTTGGCGTCTGGCGACAGCGGCGGCGGCTACGAGTTTTACATGCAGGACGGGGTGCCGCATTTCGTCTATGTCTATGTCCGCGAGGATGTGGTGCGCGTGAGCGGGCCGCAGGTCGGGCCGGGCGATCATGTGTTCGGCTTCGAGATCAAGAAGACGGGCCCGGAATCGGGCCGGGTGTTCCTGACGGTGAATGGCGAGATCGTCGCGGATTCGGAACTGCCGCGCATGTGGCCAATCTATTATGTCAATTCGGGTGTGCGTTGCGGGGCCAATCCGTTTGCGCCGATCAGCTTTGCCTACACCCAGCCATTCGCGTTCGACCAGACGCTGCACCGGGTCGTTGTGGATCTGGACCTATGAAACTGCCGCTGACGGAGCCGCTCTCGCGAGAGCATATGCCACGGGATCGGGCCATCTCGGCGGCGGCCTATTTCGGGCGCGAGGCACTCGGATCTGCACGGGTGATAAATGAGAAGCGTGTGCCCGACGATTTTGGTCCGGCTCAGGCGATGACGGGATTCGAGCCGGGCTATCGCAATATTGTCGATTATATCGTGCGGATTACACACCGGATCTGGGAAGAGGGCGAGATCGAATATATTGGGCAGACCTATGCGGAAGACTCGCTCGTTTTTGACGATACGGGGCTGCAGGTCGGCAATGTGGTGATCATCGACAATACGAAAGCGACGATTGCGGAGAGCCCGGACATTCAGCTCTCTGCCGATGAGATTATCTGGGCGGGCGATGCAGAGGTGGGCTTTCATACCTCGCACCGGTTGAGCATTGCGGGGACGCGGGGCGGGCGTGCATTTTCCGTCGCGACGATCGCCAATTGCGTGGTGCGCGATAATGCGATCTATCTGGAGCATGTGCTCTATGAGACGGCGGAAAAAATGCGCCAGACTGGGCGTGATCCGTGGGTGGAGGCGCACGCCGCACTGGAGGCGGGCGTGCCGGGCTTTCCGCGCGACGAACAGACGTGGGAGGCGCTGCGCGGGGCGACGCGGAATGTGTGTGAGAGGGCTGCAGGCTTTGATGCAGACGCATTTGCGCGGGCGCATGCAGGGGACATCATGCAGGACGTCGATGTGGAGGGTGCGCCGCTCTTGGCGCCGTTTTCAGAATTTTCGCTGGCGGTGGACGATGTCTATTGGATGGGCAGTGACGCGGACGGCTATTTGATTAGCGTGCGGGTGTCGGCGGAGCCGATGCATGCCCATGCGGGATGGTTGCGAGAGCCGACGGGTCGGCAGCTGCAATTCTGGGGTCTGGTGCAGATGCGGGTGGCGGATGGCGCGCTGGTGGAGGCATGGGCCTTGGTAAACGAATACGATTTGATATTGCAGGTAAGCCGATGAATTTTCAGGACGCGAAAGCGATTGTGCGGGCGCACCTTGCCAGACGGGGAGCGGCGGGCCCGGAGGGGGTCGCGGCTGTACTGGCGGCGGATTTTGCAAAGGACCACCTCTGGCGCGGGATGCACCCGTTTTACGAACACGTCGGCGCGGAGGCGATTGCGGAAGCCTTCTGGGTGCCGCTGATGAAGAGCCTATCGAGCCTGCAGCGGCGGACGGATATGTTCTTTGCGGGGACCAATGATGCCGGCCCGGAAGACGAGAGCGGAGACTGGGTCTGTCATGCCGGACACTATGTTGGGCTGTTCGACGCGCCATTTCTCGGCATTCCGCCGACGCGGAAGGCGGCGTTCCTGCCGTATTGCGAGTTCCTGCGCGTGGTGGATGGGGTCATCACGGAAAGCGCGTTCTTTTGCGACATTCCGGCGTTGATGGTCCAAGCGGGAATAAATCCATTTCCACCTGAGACCGCCGTGGAAATATTGCGACCGGGGCCGCGCACGCATGACGGGCTGCTCTATGATGCGCAGCCGCATGCGGAAGGCGCCAAGACGCTCGCGCTGGTCAACCGCATGTGCGCGGACCTGACGGGGGCAGGTATGGGCAGCGCGGAGGATCAACTGCGCGAGACCTGGCACGAGGATATGTGGTGGTTCGGCCCGACGGGGATCGGCTCGGCCTATACCGTGCCGCGCTATGTGCGGCAGCATCAGGGGCCTTTCGGGGAAGGTCTGGCGGACATAGTCTTTAACGGCCATGTCGCGCGAATTGCGGAAGGCGACTTTGCGGGCTGGTTCGGCTGGGCGAATCTGAGCATGACCGCGAGCGGCGGGTTTCTGGGGATGCCGGCATCGAATCGAACGACCGAGATGCGTGTGGTCGATCTTTACAGGCGCGACGGCGACAAGCTGGCGGAGAACTGGATCTATATCGATCTGCTGCACTTCCTGCATCTGCAGGGGCTCGATGTGCTGGGCCGGATGCGGGTGGCGGGATGAACTTTACCTTTACCGCGCTCGATTGGGCTTTTGTTGTCGCTTATCTGATCGGTTCGCTGTGGATCGGCTGGCGGATGAGCCGGCGTGTGGACGACGCGCAGGATTTCTATCTTGGCGATAAGTCCACGCCTTGGTGGGCGATCGGATTGAGCGTGGCGGCGACCTATGTCGGGGCGACGAGCTTTCTGGGCGGGCCGGCCTGGGGCTATGATGCAGGTCTCGCGGCGTCTCTGATCCATATTAATTACCCGATTGCCATCGTGATCGTGATCAGCGTGTTCCTGCCGATCTTCTATGCGTTGGGATCGGCCAGTATTTATGATTATCTGGAGCGGCGGTTCGGGCGGAGCGTGCGGACCCTGATGAGTGGGGTCTTCCTGTTTTCCAATGTCTTTTATTCCGCGCTGATGCTCTACACGGTGGCGCTGGTGTTCAGCCTGATCACGGGGTGGGACATCCGGTGGATCATCGTCCTGGTCGCGGTATTTGCCACAACCTACACCGTGATGGGCGGTATCGGGGCGGTGATCTGGACGGATGTGTTGCAGACGGGATTCCTGCTGGCGGGGATTATCATCGCCTATGTGCTGGTCATTGGTGCGGCGGATGGGGAGACACTGTCCAATCTCAAGGCCGCAGGTAAGACGGATGCTTTTGCGACCACGCTCGACCCGGCTGTGGTGGAGACGATCTGGACGGGGATATTTGCGATGAGCATCTATCATGTCACGGTTTACGGCGTGAACCAGATGATGATCCAGCGGACACTGGCGGCAAAGTCGCTCGCCGATGCAAAGAAGAGTTATATCCTGATGGGCTATCTGGCCTTTCCTGTATTCTTTGCATTCTTCTTTCTGGGGATCCTCTTGTTCGATCACTATGGCGGGCGGGAGTTTGCCGACAGCAATCAAATCATCCTGGGCTTTTTGAACGAGTTCCGTGTGCCGGGCATGATGGGCTTTATCGCGGTGGCCGTGATCGCGGCGGCGATGAGCTCGCTCGACAGCTCGCTCAACAGCATGGCGACGGTCAGCACGGTGGATTTTTATCAGGTGTTCGCGCGGACGGATGCAAGCCCGGAGCATTACCTGAAAGCGTCGCGAGCATTTACCGTGATCTGGGCGGTGGTGATTATTCTGCCGGCATTTCTGTTCATTGGCTCTGAGAATTCGCTGGTGGAGATCCTGTCCAAGATCGGGAGCTTCTTTGTCGGCGCGCGGCTGAGCACCTATATGCTCGGCTTCTTTTCGCGACGGGCCAATGAAGCGGGCGTGATGGTCGGTATCCTTGCAGGCTTTGCGGCACTGGTCGGTGTGGAGGTCGGGATGGATGTGGCCTGGCCGTGGTATTGCCTGATCGGGGGTGGGGTGAGCATCGCGATTGGCTGGCTTGCGTCCATTGTTGTCGGGCGCAGCGCACCGGACTGGCACCCGATGAGTGTTCCGGGATGGCGGGCGCGCTATAAGGGCCCGGAGCGGGACGGGAAATGGTCGCTATTGCCCGGGGTTGTGGACAAGGCGAGCTGGGTCTTGCTTGGCTATTTCGGCCTGTGCCTGTTAGCGCTGTGGATGTTGAATGCACTGATCCCGCTTGCGTAAATGCGGGGCGGGTCAGGCGCGACAAGGGGATTGGGGTCATGGCGCAATTTGGATTGCTGAACTGGATTATCGTGGCCACCTATCTGGCCGTGAACCTGTGGTTGGGATACCGTCTGTCGCGGCGCGTGACGTCGGCGCAGGATTATTATGTCGGCGACCGGAGCGCACCGTGGTGGGCCATCGGGATCAGCGTGGTCGCGACCTATGTCTCCGCGCTGTCGTTTCTGGGCGGCCCGGCCTGGGCGTATGGCGACGGGATGAGCGCGCTGATCATTCACGTCAACTATTCGCTGGTCGTGTTCGTCTGCATCGTCTTCTTCATCCCGTTTTTCTACAATGCGGGCGTTCCGAGTATCTATGAGTATCTGGAGCGGCGGTTCGGGCGGGCGACGCGGCTGACCATGTCCACGATCTTTTTGTTCACCATGAGCATCGGGGCGGCGTCCATCTTGACGGCGACGGCAATTGTGGTGACGTTTGCGACAGGGATTCCGACGACCTGGGCGATTATATTGATGACGGCGATCATCGTTATCTACACCATGATGGGGGGCATGAACGCCGTGATCTGGACGGATGTCTTGCAGGGCGCGATCCTGGTGGTGGGGGCGCTGATCATCCTGATTGCCCTGCTGACGCAAGTCGGACCGATGGGTGAAGCGCTGACGTTCCTGGATGGCAATGGGAAGCTCAATCCCGTTAATCCGGATCTGACCATGGGCATACCGCCGACGCTATGGGCAGGCGTGTTCGCGATGACGCTCTATCACGTCACGGTTTACGGCGCGCGGCAATTCATGATCCAGCGGGCGCTCGCAGCCAAGACCATGGGCGATGCCAAGAAGAGCTATATGATGATGGGGTTCGCGGCGTTCTTTCTCTACTTCCTGTTCTTCTTCATCGGGGCGCTGCTTTATGTCTTCTACCGGGGCGAGCCATCGGATGAGCCCAATGCGCTGATCCTGGAATTTGCGCGCACGCTCGCGGTTCCGGGTCTGCTCGGCATTATCGGGGCGGCGATCCTGAGTGCGTCCATGAGTTCGTGCAGCTCGGCATTCAATTCGATTTCCACCGTGTTCGTGACCGACTTCTACAAGCTGGTGTTCCGCACGGACGAGACGGACAAGCATTACCTGTTGGTTTCGCGCATTGTGACGGTGGTGGCCGGGGTGGTGGTCGTGCCGATCGCGCTGGCATTTGCCAAGACGACGGGGGAAAGCTCGATCCTTGAGACGCTGTCGCGGGTCGGGGCCTATTTCGTCGGCTCGCAGCTCGCGCTGTTCGGCATGGGGTTCTTTTCCAAGCATACAAATCAGGCCGGGATGCTGACGGGTGTGATCGCGGGTTTTGTCGGCTTGCTGATGGTCATCCCGATCGGCCCGCTGGTCGGGCCGGTGACCGCGCTTTGGGGTGGCGAGCTGCCGATGATTGCCTGGCCGTGGTACCCGGTGATTGCGGGCGGCATCAACATTGCCGTCGCCTGGGTGGTGAGTGTGCTCTGGCGGCCCCGCAAACGGCGCTTTCTGGAGCTTGGCATTCTGGCCGCGTCGGCGCTTTTGATCTGGCGGGTCGTGCACGCGCTGGTCGAAGACGGTGTGGTGCTGGCAAGCGTCATGGTGCTGTTCATCGGTTTGCCCGCAATCTCCGCGCTGATGCATAAGCTGCTGGGCGACAGGGCGACCGACTGGCCGGATTACAGCGTGCCGGGACAGATGGCGGTATTCGAGCGCGAAGGGCGTCTGACCAAGGCCAATGGCTGGTATATCGTGCCGGGCCGGGTCGAGCCCGTGGTGTGGTTGCTGCCGGTGTGGTTCGTGTTGACGCTGGTGTTCCTGGTGTGGTTCGGCACGCTGGGGTAGGATGAAGTGCGACTTTGCATCCGAATGCAAAACCGCTAGATAGTCCCGAGTTTCGAGGAGGACGACCATGGCGGAATATCTCAAGCACGGCATCGACGCCGACACCAAGATGAAGTCGGACGCCAAAGTGCGCGCGACCGTGGAGAGCATCCTCGCCGATATCGAGGCGCGCGGCGACGCGGCCGTGCGGGAGTATTCCGAAACCTTCGATAAGTGGGCACCAGAGAGTTTCCGGGTCTCTGACGCGCAGATCAAGGCGAGCTATGCCGAGCTGACGGAGCAGGAGCTCGACGACATCCGCTTCGCGCAGACGCAGGTGCGTAATTTCGCGCAAGTGCAGCGGGACTCCATGAAGGATGTCGAGGTCGAGACGATGCCGGGGGTGATCCTGGGTCACAAGAATGTCCCGGTGAACGCGGCAGGCTGTTACATTCCGGGCGGGAAATATCCGCTGATCGCGAGTGCCCATATGAGCGTGGTGACGGCGAAAGTCGCAGGCGTGCCGCGCGTGATCGCCTGTGCGCCGCCCTTTGAGGGTCGTCCGCATCCGGCCATCGTCGTGGCGATGGACATGGCGGGCGCGGACGAGATTTACTGCCTGGGCGGGGTTCAGGCCGTCGGTATGATGGCGATCGGCACGGAAACCTGCGCGGGCGTGGATGTGCTGGTCGGGCCGGGTAATGCCTATGTCGCCGAGGCCAAGCGGCAATTATTCGGGCGCGTCGGGATCGATCTCTTTGCCGGGCCGACCGAGACGCTGGTGATTGCCGACGACACGGTGGACGGCGAGATCGTGGCGGCGGATTTGCTGGGCCAGGCCGAGCATGGGGTGACGAGCCCGGCGGTGCTGATCACAAATTCGCGGAAGCTGGCCGAAGACACGATCAAGGAAGTGGCCATCCAGCGCGAGCGCTTGGAAACGGGCGCGGTCGCGGGACAGGCCTGGGACGATTACGGGCAGGTGATCCTTTGCCGCGACGAGGAAGAGATGGTCGAGATGGCCGATTTCCTCGCCTCTGAACACGTGCAGGTGATGACGCGCGACCCGGATTACTATCTACAGAACATGACCAATTACGGGGCGCTGTTTCTGGGTATGGAAACCAATGTGGCCTATGGTGACAAGGTGGTGGGGACGAACCACACCCTGCCGACGAACAAGGCCGCGCGCTATACGGGCGGGCTGTGGGTCGGGAAGTTCCTCAAGACCTGCACCTATCAGAAGCTGACCAAGGAGGGCTCGGCCACCATCGCGGAATACTGCTCGCGGCTGTGCGATATGGAGGGCTTTGCCGCGCATAAGGAGCAGGCCGATATCCGGCTGCGGCGCTTTACGGGCTCCAACGTGCAGGGACTGGGTCAGCGCCCGGGTCTGAAGGTCGAGCCTGCCGAGTGAGCGATCGTGAGCGCATCAGGGCCGGGCTGGATGCCGTCATCCGTGGAAGGGATGATGGCGAGAGCATCATCGCGGACGACGCCGTCTTTCATATTGCCGCACCCATTGGCAAGCTGGTCGGGCGCGCGGCAATCCGCGACGACTGGTTTGCGACATTGCGCAACAGCTTTGACGGGGTGCATCGCCGCGACATCATCGCGTTGGAAAGCCGGGACTATCTTGCACCCGACGAGAACTGGTTGGCGATCTCCACAGCCTATGTCGGAAATTTCAACGTGGCGTTTTGCGGTGTCGCACCGTCGCGGAGTGTCGCCTTTTTTCGCGCCGGGGAGTTCTACCGCATTCGGGATGGCAGGATTGTCGAGGCCCGCATCATCTTTGATCTGCCGGATTTGATGCAGCAGACCGGGATAACACCTTTCCCCCGCACTTATGGTCTGCAGCGAAACTTTCCCGCGCCCGCGACACAGGACGGCCTGACACCATCGGTCGGCAATAGCGATGAGAGCCGGGACGTGATGGCGCGGATGTTGCGCGACCTGATTGCATTCGATCCGGACACCAAGACCTCTGCCGGTATGACAGGCGAGGGAGGTGCCTGGCATGACGACTTCCTGTGGTACGGGCCGGCAGGGATCGGGGCGACCTATCGCTGGGACGGGTTCGTCAAGGATCACCGGGCGCCGTTCCTGGATGCGTTTCCCGACCGCGACAAGGGTGAGACCGTCTGTCATCTTGGCGATCACAATTACGCGGCGATTTGCGGGCACGGTATGCCCATGCGACATGAGGGCGACTATTTCACCCTGGCTGCCAGCGGTACATCCGTGCTGTTGCCGGTGATGGATTTCTACCGCGTCCAGGACGGACGGCTGATCGAGAATTGGGTCTATCTCGATTATGTGGACATGTTCTCGCAATTGGGTGTCGATATCGTTGCGGGCACGGGCTGGCCGACATGAACCATCTGCAAGAGGCAAAGCGCGTTACGCGCGCCGCCATGGCCGCGCTTGATGGTGCCGCAAGTCATGAATTGAGCGAGGCCTTGTCGGCCCATGTGAGTGCGGATTATCACTGGCGGGGCATGCATCCGTTCTATGAGTTGGACGGGGCGGAGGCTGTTGCCGAGATGTTCTGGGGTCCGTTGCGGAAGTCGCTAACGAGCTTGCAACGGCGCGAGGATGTGTTTTTTGCGGGCGACAATCAGCATGATGACTCTGTGTGGACGTGCAGCATGGGGAACTTCCTCGGCCTGTTCGACGCGGACTGGCTGGGCATTCCCGCGACGCGGAAAATGGTGTTCCTGCCCTATGCGGAGTTTCACCGCATTGCGGACGGGGTGATCGCGGAGACGGCGCTGTTTGTCGATATCATCCGCGTGATGCAGCAGGCCGGGCGGGATCCGATCCCGCATCAGACGGCGGCGGCGTTTGTGCACCCCGGGCCACGTACGCATGACGGTATCCTGCTGGAACCCCACGACCCCGCTGACGGTGAGGCCACGCGCAATCTGCTCGACCGGATGGTGGCAGACCTTATGGGCTATAACGCGCATGGCGGGCGACCGCCGCCGGAGATGCTGGCGCGCACCTGGCATGAGGACATGGTCTGGTACGGCCCGGCGGGGATCGGGGCAACCTATACGATCCCGCGCTATCAGGAGCAGCACCAATATCCCTTCCGCGACGTATTGGTGGACAAGGTGTTCAACGGCCATGTCGCCCGCATGGCGGAGGGAAGCTATTCCGGCTGGTTCGGGTGGCCGAACCTGAACAACCGCAATGGTGGGGGCTTTCTGGGCCTGCCCAGATCGGAGGTTCATGCCGAGATGCGGGTGGTGGATGTCTATCGCCGCGAGGGTGACAAGCTCGCCGAGAATTGGGTCTTTATCGACATGCTGTATTATCTGGCCCAGCACGGCTATGAACCCCTGAAAGACTGGCAGGTGTTGCACCGGGTCGCGTCCAAGAAAGAGACATACTCATGAGCCGTATCCTGACCACCCATGTCGGCAGCCTGCCGCGTTCCAAAGCCGTCACGGATGCGGTCTTCGCGCATGAGCGGGGCGAGCCGGTGGCGGATGCGGCAGAGACGATACGCGGCGCGGTCGCGGATGTGGTGGCGCGGCAGGTCGCGAGCGGCGTGGATATCGTGTCCGACGGCGAGATGAGCAAGATCAGCTATGCCACCTATATCAAGGACCGGATTACGGGCTTTGACGGGGACAGCCCACGCTCGGCCCCGCGCGACCTCGAGGATTTTCCGGGGTTCCTGGAACGCCAGGCGAGCGGTGGCGGCACGCCGACCTATCGTCGTCCGTGCTGCGTGGGGCCGATCGAGGTGAAGTCGATGCAGCCGCTGGAAGAGGACCTGATCAACTTCAAGGATGCGCTTGAAGGCAAGGACTATGCGGACGCCTTCATGAATGCGGCCTCACCGGGCGTGATTGCGCTGTTCCAGCCCAATCATCATTACAAGACGCAAGAGGAATATCTCCATGCGCTCGCCGATGCGATGCGCCCGGAATATGAGGCGATCGTCGCGGCGGGCCTGATCCTGCAGCTCGACAGCCCGGATCTGGGTCTCGGCAAGCACATGATGTTCAAGGACGAGCCGGAAAACTATGAGGCGCTGGCCATGCAGCATGTGGAGGCGCTCAATTCCGCGCTGCGCAATGTGCCCGCCGATCGCGTGCGGATGCACATCTGTTGGGGGAACTATGAGGGCCCGCACCACTATGACGCCGCGATGAGCGAGGTCATGCCGGTGGCGCTGAAAGCCAAGCCGCAAGGGATCCTCTTCGAGAACGCGAACCCGCGCCACAACCATGAGTGGGAGCAGGTCGCGGCGATGGATATCCCGGAGGACAAGGTGCTGATTCCGGGTGTGATCGACTCGACCACGAACTTCATCGAGCATCCCGATCTGGTGGCGCAGCGCATCTTGCGGTTCACAGATATTGTCGGTCGCGAGCGGGTGATTGCGGGCACGGATTGCGGGTTCTCGACCTTTGCGGGCTTTGGCGCGGTGGACGAGGATATCGTCTATGCAAAGCTGCAGACGCTGGCTGAGGGTGCCAAGCGGGCGAGTGCAAAATTGTGGGGCAAGGCGGCTTGAGCTAGGCCCCTTGAGCCAGGCCCCTTGAGCCGGGCTTCTTGAGCCGGGCTGATTGGTTCTTGCGGCCAGAGCGAATGGCGAGCGGAAGGCACAGGCGCGGATAGGCAAGCCGTGATGCGTGCGTGGACGTCGTAGCCGATCGATTGGGTCGGACTGATTACTGCACGATGTAGCGGTCGGGGCGGTGGTTGAGGCTGATGGCGACGTTGAGGACAACCGCGCCGATGAGGGAGTAGAGGACGAGGCCGGGCTCCAGAAGAAAGAACGCCGCGGCGAAAAGGGCGGCGTCGAATAGGAGCTGTACCCATCCGGCGCGAAAGCCCGTGCGATCCTGAATGTAGAGGCCAATAATTCCGACGCCGCCAAGGGAGGCGCCGTGGCGGAACAGGATGATAAGACCGAAGCCTGCGAGCGCGCCGCCGATTATGGCCCCAAGCAGGGTGTCGATGCTTTCGATCACAAAATGGGGCGGCATGAAATAGGTCATGGCGGAGACCAGCGCGACGGCGATGAAGGTCTTGATCGTGAAGGTCGCGCCCATGCGCATATACGCGAAGATGTAGAAGGGGAGGTTGGCGAGGAAGAAGACGACGCCGAAATTCCAGCCGGAGATATACGAGATCAGGAGGGCGAGCCCGGCGGTCTGCCCGGCGATGAGGCCAAGATGGGAGAAGATGAGCACGCAGAGCGAGGCCAGCAACGTGCCGGAGAGGAAGCCCTGGAGGTCTTCGAGTAGGGTGTGGCGGGGGGCGGGCGAGGACATGTGCGGCGGATAGAGCGAGACGCGAGAAGAGAAAAGCGGGAAGGTGAGGGGGATGAAGTAAAAAGTAAAAAGTAAGAAGAGAAAGGGACAAGTTCCCGCGCTTGACGCGGGATCTCCATCGGGAGGAGAGTGGGGTGTGGCTAGCCCTGTCGTTTTTTACGGCAAGTGGGAGGTCCCGCATCGAGTGCGGGAGCCTTATAAGGGTTTGAAGTTGTAGAAGCGCTCCGCGACGCCTGCGAACATATGGTGGCGTTCCTCGTTCGTGAAATCTGCGGTGACGTCGAGATAGGCGCCGAGGGTGGCTTCATAGGTGGCGTAGAGTTTGTCGACGGGGAAGTTGCTGCCGAAGGCGCAGCGTGTGGGGCCGAAGGTGTCGATCGCGCGCAGGATGCGGTCGCGGAGGGAGTCGGGCGTCCAGGACTGGTCGAACATGCCGAAGCCGGAGAGTTTGCAGATGGCGTTGGGGAGAGCGGCGAATTCGCGCAAGGATTGCTGCCAGTCGCGTAGGCCTTCGCGGGAGAGGTCTTGCGGGGAGCCGGCGTGGCAGAGGGCGACGGGGAGGGCGTCGATGCGGCCAAACAGCTTGGCGGCGGGGCGGAGGAGGGCCGGGGTAAGTTGGAGGTCAAAGGAGAGGTTGCGGGTGACGAGGCTGCGAAGCCCCTCGGCAAAGTCGGGGGATTCGAGCAACGCATTGGTGCCGAGGCGGGCGTCTTCGCGGGCGTCACGGCCGACGATCTGGCGGATGCCGCGCAAGGCGCTGTGGGCTTGGTGGGCGTCGAGAGCAGCTTCGCGGGAGGGTGAGGTGAGATCGCAGAAGCTGACGATGGCGGTAGGCCAGTCATGATGCTCGGCCTGGTTCGCGACCCAGTGGGTTTCGAGGAGGGAGTCGGCGGGTTCGACGCCGCACTGGACGACGACGCTGCCTGTGACGGGAAGCTTGCCGACATCCGCGCGGAAATTGTGGACATGATAGGGGCGCTGGATCGGGGCGGGGTCGCCGAAGAAGCGGGTGACGCCGCGCTCGGCCAGCCAGGTGTGGCGCATGGCGTCGAGATCCCACAGGTGATGGTGGGCGTCGATGATGTAATCAATCCCCGTGAGGTCGTGTACGGTGTGTTCAGCCACGCAGGCGGGCTCCCCAGAGTTGGCGGCGGAAGGCGATGTCGTCCCAGATCGTCCAGCTCTCGCGGATACGTCCACGGATGAGGCGGAAATGGCTGATGGCGAGGAGGAAGACGGGCTCTCCCGACGGCTCGCCGTAGAGGTCGGTCTGGCCGGTATGTGTGCCGGTCATGGTCCAGCGCACGGCCACGTCACGGGCTTCGCCGAGATAGGGGATGTCGGCGACGTGATCGACGCTCGCCACGCAATCGGGGAAGGCTTCGAACATCTTTGCGAGATGCGCGCCGATCTCGTCATGGCCGTAGAAGTCGTGCTGGGCGGGCCAGCGGGCCTCGACGCGGAAGTCGTAGAAGTCGGACAGGCGGTCGAGCTGCTTGTCCGTCCAGAGGGTCTTGAAAAGGTGGCGGGCGAAGTCGTCGGGCGCGTTCTCGGGGCTGTCGGGCAGGGTTGTCTCAATAGCTGCGCCCTTGGCGGTGGCTTTGCGGTTGTCCGCATGGAGGGCGACGAGATCCTTGCCGTCCGCGATGTCGCGTTCGGCCTCGGCTTTTGCAATGGCGTCGGGGTCGCGCCCGAGCTGCAGCGCGACGGCGGCGTAGTCGCGCACGATCCATTCCTCATAGATGACGTTGTCGCGGCAGGCGCAGTCGGCAATGGTGCGCACCTTGACGCGGAGGCCGGTGGCGGGCGCGAATTCCGTGTCGCCCATATGGGTCATCTTGGAGGTGATGCGATGGGACGAATAGAAGGTCGGGTGGCCGGTCCGGTTCCAGCCATCGTCCTGCACGCCGTCATTGCTCCAGATGACGTTATCGGCGTCAAGGACGCGGTCGGGGAAGGTCTGAAGGTGGCTGTTCGTGCCATCGACCACGGATTGCACGCCGTGGATGTCGCCGGCCTGTGTGTGGATCAGGCAATCCTCGGCATAATAGCGGCGGCAGAGTGCGACGTCGCGGGGTGCGGCTTCGCCATTCTCGCCTTCGGTCGCGTGCCAGATCCAATGGGTGATGCGGATGATGTAGTCGGGGAAATCGACGAATTCGGGATCGAAGCCCGGCAGGGCCATGCGGCGGCCGGGGGTGGGATCGAGCATGTCGGCGAGGTCGGTGGTCGCGACGTGGGTTATGGGCTCGTCACTTGTGATAACTTCGGGGCTTGTAACTGTTTCACTCATCGGGCTGTCCAGCCTCCATCGACTAAGAGAGATGTGCCGGTGACGCTCTTGGCGCCGGCGAGATAGAGCACGGCGTCGGCCACGTCGGAAACGGAAGCGACCTCGCCGAGCGGAATCATGTCCTCGACCCAGGCCTTGAAGTCGGGCTTGGCGAGCATGGGTTCGGTCAGGGGGGTGCGCACGAAGGTGGGCGCGACGCAATTGGAGCGAATGCCGCGCGGGGCGAGCTCGACAGCCAGCGCACGGCTCATGCCCTCCAGCGCATGTTTGGTGGCGCAATAGACGACACGCTCGGGGCTGCCGACATGGCCCATCTGGGAGGTAATGGTGACGACGCTCGCGCCCGTTTTCATCCGCGTGACGGCCTCGCGCGTGATGCGCAGCGTGGCGCGGAGGTTGAGGTCGAGCACGGTGTCGATGTCGGCGTCAGGCGTATCGGTGAGCGGCGCGTGTCGGGCGGTGCCGAGATTGTTGACGAGGAGGTCGAAGGCCGCGGCCCCGCGAATGTATTCCAACATGGCGTCGGAGCCTGCATCGACGGCCCAGGTCTCGGCAATGGTCTGGCCGAGATCATCAAGCGCATCGGACGGCCGTGCCGCGCCCGTGACGTGCCATCCCGCTGTGTGGAGAGCGTTCGCAATGCCGCGACCAATGCCGCGACTGGCGCCCGTGACGAGTGCGCGCTTCATGCTTGACTGGGCGTGTGTCCAAGGACGCGAACAATGTCGGCTGTGCCGCTGAAACTGCGGGTGAGACCCTTGGGGATGGTCGCGGTGTCGCCGGGGCCAAGGCGCGTCGTGCCGCCGGGGGTGTGGAGGTGTAGCTCGCCCGAATGCACGAAGACGACATCGGGGACGTCGTGGCTATGTGCGGTGATCTCTCCCGCGAGTTGGAGATGATCGACGCTAAACCCGTGCGGCCAGTCGAGGCGGGTGCCGGGCCCGATGAGGTGGCGCAGGGTCTGGCCATCGGTGTTCGAGCTGGGCACGCTGTCGGTGCGGATGATGCAGCACTCGCGCAGGGCGGCATCGTCGATGACGGCGAGGTCGGCAATTTGTTCCGCCGTGGTGGCGGGCATGGGCGTGTCGCCGTCGGGCACGGTTTCGCCGGCTGCGATGTCTATAAGGTTGCCATTGTCGAGCAGGACGAGGCCGTAATCCTTGGCCATGTCGAAAACCTGCGGAGCCCAGAGAACGCGACCGGGATCATCCCCGCCGAGGACGGCAAAGAGGTAGCCTTCCGTATCGCCGATATTCTCGAAGCCGCGAAACATGCCGGTCGGGATGGAAATCAGATCGCCGGGGGAGAGGTGGACCTCGGCGTCTTCGCCCGTCTCCCCGGTCATGAAGCGCCACTCTCCGCTATGCACCCAGAAGACTTCCGCCGTCAGGTGGCTATGCTGGCTGTTCAGGCAGCCGGGGGGTTGTCGCGCGCCGCCGATGTTAAAGCCGTGGGCTTCGGCGATGTGGATGTGCTGGTCGGGGTTTTCGGATACGCCGGGGCCGATGACGGTGAAGTTCTCCTTGGCGTCGGAGCCGGGGCTGCGCGTGTCGATGAAAGCATTGCGACAGGGCACGAGGTCGGCGTAGCGCACGATGCGGTCAATGAGGTCGGGTGCGGGCATATCGGGTGCGGGATCGGAGACCGTGTCGTCTGACTGTGCGGATGGCGACATCATGACAGCTGATTACCCTCGCTTTGCATTCGCAGTCAATCGGGAGCTTGCAGGGTTTGTAAGGTGTCGGGATGGGAGCTCAGTCGGGTGCAAGACATGTGGAGGAGCCGATGACGAGAGTGCTGTTGAGCACGCGGCGCTCGTCAGAGGTGTCGGGGGACTCCACCCGTTCCAGCAGGAGCGCGACGGCGGCTTCGGCCATGCGGCGGACGGGCTGTCGGATGGTGGTCAGATCATAGGCGGAAAAGCGCGCCGCGCCGATGCCGTCAAAGCCGGTGACGGAAATGTCGCGCGGCACGGACAGGCCGTGAGCGTCGCGCAAGGCGTCCATGACGCCCATCGCCATCATGTCGTTTGCGGCGATGATGGCGGTGGGCGAGGCGTGGGCGAGCATGGAGGTGACCGCAGAGGCAGCGGAGTCATAGAGGAATGTGCCGCGGGCGGAGGCGACCTCTTCCAGTCCGTGGGCGCGAAGCGCGCTGCGGACGGAGTCCATGCGCAGGCGGGCGACCATGGACTCTTCCGGGCCGTCGAGGAGGGCGACGCGGCTATGCCCGTCCGCGTGAAGGCGCTGCACGAGGGCGGTTGCGGCGTCCCCGCTATCGCACCAGATGTGGGTGGTGGGCGTGTCATCGAAATAGCGGTTGAACATGATGACGGGGATGCCCCGCGCGCGGAGCCATTCATGATGGTGCGGCGCAAGAAAGGAGGCGGAGATGACCCCGTCGCTTTGATACTGCCAGATCTGGTCGAGCGCCGCATCGACATCGGCTTCGGTCTCGATGGTGAACAGCAATACGCGCTGCCCGGCGGCGCTGAATTGCGAGGTGAGCTGAAACAGAGCTTCGGGATAATAGACGCCGAGCTGCGCGGAGACGAGGACGGCGACCATATTGGAGCGCCGCGAGATTAGCGAGCGGGCGATGGCGTTGGGGCGGTAGCCGAGGGATTCGGCAGCCTTGAGGACTTTCTGACGGGTCTTGTCGGACACGCTCGCGCCGGGCTTGAAGGTGCGCGAGACGGCGGATTGGCTGACGCCGGCTTCGCGGGCGACGTCATATGACGTGGCGCGGGGTGAGCGAGAGGAAGGCGCGTTCATGGGGACAGATTTTTCCGCATGGCGCGACTATAGGGCGCTGCGCCGCAATAGCGAGTCGTCTGGAAGGGCTCGCGCCGCGTTGCCTTTGCGGGTGGCGGCTGGCAGGACGGGCGCATGAGCAAAGATTTACAGACGGCACAACTCCAGGAAATCGGGCATTTCATCGACGGCGCGCGGGTGGCGGGCACGTCCGGGCGCACCCATGATATCTATGACCCGAATACGGGCGCAGTGCAGGCCAGGGTGGCGCTGGCCTCGACCGAGGAGCTGGACGCGGCGGTGGCGAGTGCTGTGGCCGCGCAGAAGGCGTGGGAGCGCGAGAACCCGCAGCGGCGGGCGCGGGTACTGTTTGCCTATAAGCAGTTGGTCGAGGAGCACATGGATGAGCTTGCCCATACTCTGAGCCGCGAGCATGGCAAAGTGGTCGCCGATAGTCGCGGTGACGTGATGCGCGGGATCGACGTGATCGAGTTCGCGTGCGGCGTACCGCATGGTCAGAAGGGTGAGCACACTTACGGGGCGGGGCCGGGCATCGATGTCTATTCCATGCGAAAACCCCTGGGCGTGGTAGCGGGGATCACGCCGTTCAACTTCCCGGCCATGATCCCGATGTGGATGTTCGGCATGGCGATCGCGACGGGCAATGCCTGCATTCTCAAGCCTTCCGAGAAGGATCCCAGCGTGCCGATGCGGCTGGTGGAGCTGTTCTCCGAAGCGGGCGGGCCGGACGGCCTGCTGCAATGCATCAATGGCGACCGGGAGATTGTTGAGGCGATCTGTGACCATCCGGACATCAAGGCGGTGAGCTTTGTCGGCAGCTCTGACATTGCGCAGGCGGTCTATGCGCGGGCGACGGCCAACGGCAAGCGCGCGCAGTGCATGGGCGGGGCCAAGAACCACGGCATCATCATGCCGGACGCGAATATGGAGCAGGCGGCGAAAGATATCCTTGGCGCGGCCTATGGGTCTGCGGGCGAGCGCTGCATGGCGCTGCCGGTGGTGGTGCCGGTGGGCGAGGGCACGGCGGAGCGCTTCCTGGAGGCGCTGATGCCCAAGATCGAGGCGATGAAAGTGGGCACCTCCACCGATCCGGAGGCCGATTACGGGCCGGTCGTGACGGCGGCGCACAAGGCGAGCATCGAGGCCAATATCGACAAAGCGGTCGAGGAAGGCGCGACGCTGGTGGTCGACGGGCGGGGCTTTACGCTGCAGGGACATGAGGACGGGTTTTTCGTCGGGCCGACACTTCTGGACGATGTCACGCCGGACATGCAGACCTATCACGACGAGATTTTCGGGCCGGTGTTGCAGATCGTGCGGGCCAAGGATTTCGAGGCGGCGGTGCGCCTGCCGAGCGAGCACCAATACGGGAACGGCGTCGCGATCTTCACGCAGAACGGGCGGGTGGCCCGCGAGTTCGCCGACCGCGTGGAAGTCGGCATGGTGGGCGTGAATGTGCCGATTCCGGTGCCCGTCAGCTATCACAGCTTCGGCGGCTGGAAGCGGAGCGCGTTCGGGGACGCAAACCAATACGGGATGGAAGGCTTGCGGTTTTATACCAAGGTGAAGACGGTAACGCAGAGGTGGCCCGAAGGCGAGACGGAAGACAGCGCGTTCATCATTCCGCACTTTGGGTGAAGTTGTGGCGAAGTACTCAAAACACCATTTCGAGCTAACTTGGGAAGGCCCGTTTAAGAAGCATGAAATCGAAGCCGAAGACAGAAATGAGCACTGGAAGCTCTACGCGATTTACGCTCCTCATCCAGTGTATGGGCCAGAAGCATTGGTTTATATAGGAAAGGCTAAAAACGGATCATGGGAACGTGTAAATGCACATAGATCATGGTTTGACGAAGAAAATATTGGAGGGCATTTCTTTGTAGCCAGCATTAATCGCTTTACGGGCTGGGAAAATTCCCCAGACTTCAATGATTATGATGGGTGTCTGACTGATGAGGATGATGCTGATATAAAAAAAATAGAAGAGCTTCTAATCTTCGCACTTCAGCCAACATATAATTCTAAAAATAAATCTTCTGCCAAAAACTCAAAGAAGATTCGCGTATTTAATACAGGCAATGTCCATAGTCTCCCCCAGGAGATAAGCGGCATGTTTCATATAGAGTAGTTATGGATTTCCAGCTTTCCGATGAACAGGTCATGATCCAGGACATGGCGCGGGGGTTTGCGGAGGCCGAGCTCGCGCCGCATTCGGGGATGTGGGACGAGGAGAAATTTCTCGATCGCGGTGTGTTCGAGCGGGCGGCGGAGCTGGGGTTTCTGGGGATTTATACGTCGGATGAGCATGGCGGGACGGGGCTGTCGCGGCTGGATTCGGCGCTGGTGTTCGAGCAGTTGGCGGCGGGGGATGTGTCGCATACGGCGATGATGACGATCCATAATATGGCGACGTGGATGATCGACCGCTATGGATCGGACGAGCTGCGAGCCCGTTTCGTGCCGCGGCTGGTGAGCGGGGAATTAATTGCGAGCTATTGCCTGACGGAGCCGGGGGCAGGCTCGGATGCGGCGTCGCTCTCGACCAAGGCTGCGCGGGACGGAGACGACTATGTGCTGAACGGGTCGAAGTCGTTTATTTCCGGCGCGGGGTGGTCGGACGTCTATGTAGTAATGGCGCGCACATCTGACGATGGTGCGCGCGGTGTGAGTTGCTTTGTGGTCGAGAAGGGTACGCCGGGGCTCGCCTTCGGGGCGCAGGAAAAGAAAATGGGCTGGAACGCGCAGCCGACCGCGCAGGTGATGTTCGAGGATTGCCGTATCCCGGCTGCGAACCGTGTGGGCGCAGAAGGCGACGGGTTCAAATTCGCGATGAGCGGGTTGGACGGGGGGCGCATCAATATCGGCGCGTGCTCGCTCGGCGGGGCGCAAAAGGCGCTGGAGGCGAGTTTGACCTACACCCGCGAGCGCCAGCAATTCGGCAAGGCCATTGCGGAGTTCCAGAACACGCAATTCATGCTGGCCGATATGGCGACAGAGTTGGAGGCCGCGCGCATGATGATCTACCGCGCGGCGGATATGGTGGACAAAAAAGCGGCGGGCGCGGGCGCGGCGTGTGCGATGGCCAAGCGGTTTGCGACGGATGTGTGTTCCAAGATCGCAAATGACGCCCTGCAGCTCCATGGCGGCTATGGCTATCTGAAGGATTATCCGGTCGAGCAGATCGTGCGGGATTTGCGGGTGCACCAGATTCTGGAAGGCACGAACCAGATCATGCGGATGATCGTGGGGCGGAGCCTGCTGAGACAGTAGGTAACTGCCTTCGGGGTCGTGATCCCGGATATTTGGCGGAGCCAAATTGCGGGAATGCGAGTGAGTGCGTTTCGGTAGACATTTAGTATTTCAGGATTTTCGGGCTCACCCTTAGTGTGGCTTTGAAGTGGAGACATGACATGAGCACAATCGCGTTTATCGGGCTTGGCAATATGGGTGCTGGGATGGCGGCGAACCTCGCCAAGGCTCACGCGGTGCGGGCGTTCGATCTGACGGAGGCGGCGCTCGCCAAGGCGGTCGAGGCGGGATGTGTCGCGGCGGACAGCGTGGCGGAGGCGGTGAGCGGCGCCGAGGTGGTGGTGAGCATGTTGCCGGCGGGAAAGCACGTGCGGGCGGTTTACGCGGACGTGATGGCGGCGGCGGATGCGGGGACGCTTTTCATCGATTGCTCGACCATCGATGTGGCAAGTGCGCGGGATGTGATCGGGCAGGCGGAAGCGGCGGGCTTTGCGATGATCGACGCGCCGGTCTCGGGCGGTGTCGGGGGCGCAGCGGCGGGGACGCTGACCTTCATGTGCGGGGGCACGGAGGAGGCTTTTGCGCGGGCCGAGCCCTATCTGGATATCATGGGGTCGAACATCTTCCATGCGGGCGATTCGGGGAACGGGCAGGTCGCGAAAATCTGCAACAACATGCTGCTGGGCATTCATATGATCGGAACGTGCGAGGCGTTCGCGATGGCGGAAAAGCTGGGTCTCGATGCGCAGACATTCTATGACATCAGTTCGACGGCGAGCGGGCAGAACTGGAGCATGACGAGCTATTGTCCCGCGCCCGGGCCCGTGCCGAGTGCGCCGAGCAATCGGGATTACGCGCCCGGATTTACGGCGGCGATGATGCTGAAGGATTTGCGATTGGCGCAGGATGCGGCGGGAAGTGTGGAGGCGAGCACGCCGCTGGGGGCGCTGGCCGAGACGGTCTATGCGCAGATGGAGGCGGCCGGGATGGAAGGGCTGGATTTCTCGGGGGTGATGAAGTTGGTGAAAGGGGACTTAAAGGAGGGGTGAGTTTGCGCTAATGCGGGAGTGGGTTGTCGGGCGTGACCCGGGACGTCTCAAATTTTTAGCCTGTAAAGCCTGAAGAAAACGAATTGTTTGCCAGATGGAGGTCCCGGATCGAGTCCGGGAACTTATAGGTGTGCAATATCTGAAGGTTTTGGCTCGCCGACGCTGTCGCGTCGGTTCCAGCACTAAAATCGATTGGCAATCAATTTTCCCTACGGGATCGTTTCGTCACCTGCGCGGCCCGAGCGCTCAAACGAAAATGGAGTGAGTTCGAAAAGCGGAAAGGCCGCCCGGAGGCGACCCTATCAGCGTCGTTGAAATTTGGAGCGGGCGATGAGATTCGAACTCACGACCCTCACCTTGGCAAGGTGATGCTCTACCACTGAGCTACGCCCGCTCTCTAAGACGTGGCGGGGCATTACCGCCCATGTGTTGACGATTCAACACCAAAATGCGCGAAAGTGCAGCGCGGGTTTCCGCTCTAGGTGATGCGCTCGATGTTGTAGGTGATCGGGGTGTCGAGCAGGTTGGCGACGGGGCAGTTGGCTTTGGTGGCCTCGACCGCGCGCGCAAAGCCGTCCTGTGTCCCGCCCGCGCCGCCGGCAGTGGCGCTGAGCTGGATGGAGGTGATGCGAAAGCCCTTGTCGAGCTGTTCCAGATGGGCGCTGGCGGAGCTGTTGATCTGAGGATCGGTTATGCCTTCGCCTTCGAGCTCCTTGGAGAGCGCCATGGAAAAGCAGGCGGCGAAGGCGCCCGCGATCAGCTCTTCGGGGTTCGTGCCGGGTTTGTCCTCGAACCGCGTGTTGAAGCCAAAGGGCTGCGCATCCAGCGCGCCCGAGCCCGTGGAGACGGTGCCCGCCCCGCTCTTCAATCCTCCGCTCCAGGTTGCGGATCCGGTGTCGCCTTTGGCCATGGGGGCCTCCTTCATATACAACGTGCTCCAAAAGAAACGTCGTACCGGGCGCGCGGTTGCAAGGCATTTGGCGGCTTGCCGAGCGCCCGCAGTGGCGCGATGATGGGCCATGACACACGCGACCCGAGACACGCTTTTCGCCCTGCTGGATGCGGAGGGGATTGCCCATACCACGCATGAGCACGCGCCCGTGTTCACCGTGGAGGAAGGCGAAGCGGTCAAGGCCGCGCTGCCGGGCCTGCACAGCAAGAACCTGTTCCTGAAATCGCGCAAGGAAGGCCAACTCTTTCTCCTCTGCGCGGAGGGATCAGCGGAGGTGAAGGTCAATACGTTGCACAAGGTGCTCGGCTGCAAGCGGCTGTCCTTTGGCGATGGCGCGCTGATGGAGGACGTCCTGGGCGTCACCCCGGGGTCTGTGACGCTGTTTGCGCTGATGAACGACACGGACGGGCGGGTGACGCTGGTGCTCGACGAGGTGATGGCGGAGGCGGAGACCGTGAATTTTCACCCCCTGCTGAATGATGCCAGCACGGCGATTTCGGGTGCGGATGCGGTGCGCTTTGCCAAGGCAACAGGGCATGAGCCGGTCGTGTTGAGCCGGGCGGTATTGGCGGGGGATTCGGAGTCTATGGCCTGATGTGCTAGGGTTTCTCCTGAATTGAGGAGAAAGAAAATGTTCGACGAAAAGCTCATGAAGACCGGGACGGCGCTTGCTGCGCACTGCAATGCGGGAACGGAGAGCGAGGCGCTCGATACGCTTTATGCCGAGGATTGCGTGAGCGTGGAGGCGCTTGCCATGCCGGAAGGGCCTGAGGAAGGTAAGATGGGGCGTGAGGCAAACGGGCTCGACGCTATCCGCGCCAAGCATGAGTGGTGGTATGCCAATAATGAGGAGCATTCCAGCAACACGGACGGGCCGTATTTTTACGGCGACGACACCTTCTATCTGATCTTCGACATGGACATCACCGACAAGACGAGCGGCGATCGCATGCAGATGCGCGAGGTCGGACGCTATCAGATCGATGGTGAGGGCAAGGTCTGCCGCGAGGAGTTTTCCTACCCGCCCATGGGATAATGTATGGGATGAAGAATGGGATGACGTATGGGACAAGCGAGCGGGGCGATTTGCCTTGGACGTGCGGGTTGAACTTTCGGCGCGCCCGCCCATTTCCACTCCATGGATACACCCGCCCCCGTTATCGCCGACTCGTCGGACGCGACTTTCATGGACGATGTCATTGCGGCGTCCTCCGAGGTGCCCGTGGTCGTGGATTTCTGGGCGCCGTGGTGCGGGCCATGCAAGCAGCTCATGCCGGTTCTGGAGCGCGTGGTCAGCGCTCAAAAGGGCAAGGTGCGCATGGTCAAGATCAACATCGACGAAAATCCGGGCGTGGCCGGACAGCTCGGCGTGCGCTCGATCCCTGCCGTGTTCGGCTTCAAGGACGGCCAGCCCGTGGACGGCTTCATGGGCGGGCAACCCGAAAGCGAGCTCGAAAAATTCGTGGCCCGTCTGACCGGGGAAAGCTCGCCCGAAGAAGAAGCGGCGGAACTGACACAGCGCGCCAAGGACAGCTTGAGCGCGGGCGATATGGGCGGCGCGGCGCAGGATTTCGCGCGCGCCTTGCAGATTCACCCGGCGCATGCTCCCGCGATTGCCGGCCTGACCCGCATCTATGTCGAAATGGGCGATAGCGAGGGCGCGGCGCAGATCCTCGCGCAAGCTCCCGAAGCGGTCGCGGACGATCCCGAACTTGTCAGTTTGCGCGGGTCTCTGCAACTCGTCGAGGACGCGCCTGCCGATGACGAGCTCGGCGCGTTGGAGGCGAAAGTCGCGAGCGTGCCAAAGGACCTTGACGCCAAGCTCGCCCTCGCGCGGGCCTATAGCGGGCGTGGCCGAAACGCCGATGCCGTGGATGTGCTGCTGGAGTCCATCGGGCAAAACCGCGCCCATGACGGAGAGGCCGCGCGCATGTTCCTGCTCGAGATATTCAACTCCGAAGGCGTCGACTCCGAGATCAGCCAGTCCGGTCGCCGTCGCCTGTCCTCGATCCTGTTCGCCTAGATGAGTGCCCATCTGAAAGCCCTGACACGCCGCACCGACCCGACCGAGGTGCCGATCTTTCCGCTGTCGGGCACCGTCATGTTGCCCGCAACCGAAATGCCGCTCAATATTTTCGAGCCGCGCTATCTCAACATGATCGATGACGCCCTGCGCACCGACCGGATCATCGGCATGATCCAGAGCTCCGACACACGCGAGCACGGGGTGGAGCGCGTTGGCGGACTTGGCCGGATCACGCAATTTTCCGAGACCGATGACGGGCGCTACATCATTGTGCTCAAAGGTCTGCGGCGATTTAATTATGCCGGTGACTCGGACGAGGCGACACCTTACCGGCGCGCAAAAATCAATTATGACGGGTTCGAGGACGACTACATGGCCCACGACTCCCGCGCGGTCAGCGAGGCGCTGTCCGAATCCGGGACGGCGGATCGCGCGGCGCTGACGCTCGCCATGAAGAACTTCGCCAAGACCCTGCAAGTGCAGGTCGACTGGGACGCCCTCAAGGAAGTGCCGCTCCCGACACTCGTCAACCAGGCTGCGATGATCAGCCCCTTCCGCTCCGATGACAAGCAGTCCCTGCTCGAAGCGCCGACGACCGACGAGCGCCGCCGCCTCCTGATCGGACTCATGCACGTCTATTCCTCGCCGAGTTCCGGCTTGGACACGCCCCCGAATTAAATGTTACATGTCCGATACCATCGATCCCAAACTCCTGAATATCCTGGTCTGTCCGCGCACCCGCACGCCGCTGAAATACGACGCCGAAGCGGGCGAACTCATCAGCAAAGCCGCCGGCCTCGCTTTCCCGATCCGCGAGGGCGTGCCGATCCTGCTGGTCGAGGAAGCCCGCGAGATTTAGGGGTTCTCCAAGCCATTACGCGCCAAGATGTTTCGCCTGGCTTCGATCCGTTGCTCGATCAGACCGTCGCCATCGGCCATGGCGGCATTGCCAGTCTGACAGGCCTTTTCGACTGCAACTAGGCCCTTACAAAATAAACCGCGACAGATCCTGATCCGCCGCGACGCCGCCAACCTGCCTCAACACATAGGCTGAATCCACCACAACGGTTTCGCCGTCGCGGTCGGTCGCCGAAAAGCTGATATCGTCCAGTAGCCGTTCCATGACCGTGTGCAGACGCCGCGCGCCGATATTTTCCACGCCGGAATTGACCTGCGCACTGATCGCCGCGACTTCCGCGACCCCGTCCTCGGTAAATTCCAGTGTGACCCCTTCGGTCTTCATCAGCTCGGTATATTGCCGGATCAGGCTGTGCTCGGGCTCCGTGAGGATCGCCACGAAATCCTCTTCCGTCAGCGCGCGCAGCTCCACCCGGATCGGCAGGCGACCCTGCAATTCCGGCAGCAAATCCGATGGGCTCGCCACATGAAACGCTCCGCTCGCGATAAACAGGATATGATCCGTCTTCACCGGCCCGTACTTGGTCGAGACCGTCGTGCCCTCGATCAGCGGCAGCAAATCCCGCTGGACACCTTCGCGACTGACCGTGCCGGTTTTCATGTCCGACGGCGCGGCCACCTTGTCGATCTCGTCCAGGAATACGATCCCGTCCTGCTCCACCCGATCGACCGCCTCGCGCACCACGCTGTCATCATCCAGCAGCTTGTCCGCTTCTTCGGCCAGCAATGGCGCGTGCGCATCGGCGACCTTCATCGTTACCGTCTTGGTGCGCCCCTTGCCGAGCAGGCTCGACAGGTTCAGCATCCCCATGCTCGCCCCCGGCTGACCCGGAATCTCCATGCCCTGGAAGGGTGAGCCGGCATCCGCGACCTCCAGCTCGATCTCGGTCTTGTCGAACTCGCCACTGCGCAGGCGCTCGCGAAAATGCGCCCGTGTCGCTTGCCGCGCATCCGCGCCCGCCAAGGCGTCGATGATCCGCTCCTCGGCGGCTTCCTCGGCCTGGGCGCGCACATCGTCGCGGCGCACATCCCGCATCATCGCGATCGAAGCTTCCACCAGGTCGCGTACGATCTGTTCGACATCGCGACCGACATAGCCGACCTCGGTGAACTTGGTCGCCTCCACCTTGATAAACGGCGCCTGGGCGAGCTTGGCGAGCCTGCGCGAGATTTCCGTCTTGCCGACCCCCGTCGGGCCGATCATCAGGATGTTCTTGGGCGTCACTTCCGCCCGCAAATCCTCCGCCACCCGCCGCCGCCGCCAGCGATTGCGCAGCGCAATCGCAACCGCCCGTTTGGCATCGGCCTGCCCGACAATATGCCGGTCGAGCTCCGACACAATCTCGCGCGGCGTCAGTGCCGATCCGGACGCGGATTTGGAGGATGGCTCATTCGAAACACGGTCTTGGGTCATGCACGCCATATAAGACGCCCACCCCCCACAACAATAGCGCCACCACCCGGACAGGCCGAAGCGAGCGCGCCGAAGCCCGTCATGCGGATGGCGATGTGGGTCAGGCAATGCATTCGGTCACACACGTTCCCGCGCGTGCATGGCATTGTGCAGCAACGGGACCTCCCACGTCAAAGCCATACTCACTACCAGCACGCATCCCCGGATTTAATCCGGGGTCGCGAGCCCTCGCGCCATACCCGTCAGGCTCACCCTCCCGTGATCCCGGATATTTGCCTCCGGCAAATTCCGGGAATGCGTCTCTGTCTTCTTTGCTGTGCGCTTTCTCCGGAGCCTCCTTCCACCACTCCCGCGCAAACCGCTCCGGCATCACCTCGCAAGGCCAGACGGGGATGGGCGTTTCATATCTCGCAGCCGCTCGAACACTCCGCGTCGTCACTTTTCGTGTGCCCGCGCTCGGCATCCGGGGGAGAGCAAACTCCCGCACGCC
>ENA-ORXU01000153-ORXU01000153.1-marine-metagenome-genome-assembly--contig:-NODE-153-length-90433-cov-4.712792_pt1 | contig 90433 bp, 77 predicted proteins | sample MGYA00237869_ERZ511484 | MGnify/ENA metagenome assembly ERZ511484 | reverse complement strand
GACCGAAGCTGACCGATGCTGACCGATGCTGACCGATGCTGACCGATGCTGACCGACTTTAGGAGCGTCAGTAGAGCGTCAGTAGAGCGTCAGTAACGAATTAAAAAAATAAAGTCAACCTGCAAGGTTTAAAAAAGCCAGCGCAAAGCAGAACATTGGAGGTTTGAACATAAAAATAAAAAACTTTAAAATCAATTAAGATGAGTCATACGAGTGAATTATTACGATTTAGTACAGCAGGATCAGTTGACGATGGAAAATCCACGTTAATCGGTCGAATGTTGTACGATAGTAAATCAATTTATGAAGATCAATATGAAACCTTGCGTCAGAGCACAGAAAAACGCGGTGAAGAAGGTGTCAATTTAGCATTGCTGACGGATGGATTAAAAGCCGAACGTGAACAAGGTATTACGATTGATGTCGCATATCGCTACTTTTCTACGCCAAAGCGAAAATTCATTATTGCCGATACGCCAGGTCATATTCAGTACACGCGAAACATGGTTACGGGCGCCTCAACAGCGAATGTGGCACTTATCTTAGTCGATGCGCGTAACGGTGTTCTAGAACAAACACGTAGACATGCGATTATTTCATCGCTCCTACAAATACCTCATCTCGTCGTTTGTATTAACAAAATGGACTTGGTCGAGTATGGCGAAAAACGCTACATGGAAATCCAGGAAGAATTTGAACAATTCGCGTCTAAGTTGGACATTAATGACTTATCATTTATTCCAATTTCAGCTTTAAATGGAGATAATGTTGTTACGCGATCTGATAATATGTCTTGGTACGAAGGACCGACATTAATGTATTATTTAGAAAATGTACATATCGGATCCGACCACAATTTTATTGACACACGTTTTCCTGTGCAGTATGTCATTCGTCCAAATACGAATGAATTTCATGACTATCGCGGTTATGCGGGTCGAGTAGCAGGTGGCGTATTGAAAAAAGGTGATGAAGTCACATTATTGCCAAGTGGATTCAAATCGAAAATAAAAACCATAGATACCTTCGACGGAGAATTGAACGAAGCTTTCCCGCCGATGTCGGTGACACTATTATTAGAAGACGATCTTGATTTATCACGCGGTGATATGATCGTGCGTGAAAATAATCAGCCAGAAATCACACAAGACTTGGACATGATGGTTTGTTGGTTCAACGAGCGTCCTATCCAATTAAATGGAAAATATACAATCATGCATACGTCTAATGAAGCACGTTGCATCATCAAAGAAATTCAATATAAACTCGATGTCAACACACTCCATCGAAATCTCGATGACAAAAAAGTCGTATTGAATGACATCGCTCGAATTAAATTGCGCACGACGAAACCATTGTTCGTTGATGCATATGATAAGAACAGAATTACAGGATCTGTCATATTGATTGACGAGGGTACCAACGAAACTGTTGGCGCTGGTATGGTCGTCTAATATTCTCAAAATACAATCGGCCCACTTCTCATCCGATTAAATTAATATTCGCATGTCCTTTCTTCATAAGTGAGGACATGCGATAATTACACTTGAAAAAAATTCTCATTACTGGAGTAGCCGGATTTATCGGCTTTCACTTGGCTCGACAGCTATTGTCGCTTGGTCATCACGTCGTTGGTATTGATTCGATCAATGACTATTATGATCAAACGTTGAAGATATCGCGATTGCGAGAACTAGGCATAGAGGCGGACAACGATACGAGTCGGAAATTCGAAGCTGGGAATTTTTCGTTTTATCATTTTAATATTGCTGAAGACGAACGTGTTGAGCAACTTTTCAAAGCACAGGAGTTTGAGGTTGTTGTAAATTTAGCTGCCCAGGCAGGTGTGCGATACAGTCTTGCATTCCCTGAAAAATATATTCAAGCAAATATTCATGGATATTTTAATTTACTCAATGCCGCTCGAAAAAATGACGTAAAACATTTCGTTTATGCAAGCAGTTCGAGCGTTTATGGATTAAATACGAAAATGCCGTTGGCGGAAGATGATAATATTGATCACCCGATTTCGCTTTATGCCGCCACTAAAAAGTCTAATGAATTATTCGCTCATGCGTATAGTCATCTCTACAACTTGCCAACAACAGGGCTGCGATTTTTTACCGTGTACGGTCCATGGGGAAGGCCTGATATGGCTTATTTTAAGTTTACCAAAGCAATTTTAAAAGGTGAAGAAATTGACGTGTATAATAATGGTGACATGTATCGCGACTTCACTTATATAGATGATATCGTAGAAGGACTTATTCGCTTGATCGATGAAATACCTATTGGTGATGAGAATTGGGATGGCGATAAACCTGATCCCTCATCTTCACCAAACCCATACCGCGTATATAACATTGGTAATCACAACCCAATTAAATTACTAGATTTCGTTCATATTTTAGAAAAGGAATTAGGCACGAAGGCAAATATAAAAATGAAACCAATGCAACCCGGCGATGTTTATAAGACATTCGCCGATGTAAGCCATTTGCAAAAGGCCATTGACTATAAACCGAGCACGGAATTGAGCGATGGTATTAAGAAATTTGTTGAGTGGTATCGCGGTTTTTATAAAATATCATGAACGACTTCGTTAAGGAAATAGAAAATAAAATTACAGAATACCTGTCTGAGGGAAAGAAATTATTTATTTCATCTTCTTTTCAAACGCATAGTATTCCTATGTTGCATATCATTTCGAACGTAGATAATAACATACCTATTTGTTTTTTGAATACAGGATATCATTTTCCGGAAACAATCGTATTTAAAAATACTATTTCGAAATTATTAGACGTACAAACCAAGGACTTATTTTCGCCAATATCTATGGTTAACCAAAAAGACATGAATGGCAATTTAATGTACACGAGCAATCCGGATTATTGTTGTCAATTGAATAAGACGTTGCCGATGGAACCGATATTGGCTAAGCATGACGTTTGGATCACGGGCGTACGAGCGGATCAGAGCAGCCAACGAAAAGCCATGCTTCCAGAAATGCAAGCGACCGAAACTACCTTGCGCTATCACCCCATGCTGTATTGGACATCGAAAATGATCTATGAATATAGAATGAAACATGACTTGCCGGAGCACCCATTGGATTCAGAAGGCTATGTTAGTATTGGTTGTGAGCCTTGTACTATAAAATATATTGATCAAGAACGAAACGCCCGATGGAAAGGCATGAAAAAAGAAGAGTGCGGGCTGCACACTGAGCTAATTAAATAATAAGTGAGACACTTAATAAAACACGATATTTGAAAGTACTTATAACAGGAGGTAGTGGATACATTGGTGAATCCGTTTTTCGGCAAGTAAATAAATTATATCCCGGCGAGACATTTATCAATTTCGATAATTTATCGCGAAAGAATTATTCGTTCTTTATAAACAATACATTTGATAAAATCGATGCTCGTTTTGAAAAAGGAGATCTCCTCGACACAAAGCGGCTAAACACACTTTTACAAGATATAGACGTGATCGTGCATCTGGCAGGGTTAGTCACGACTCCGTTCGCGGATCATACGCCACATTTGTTTGAACAGAATAATCATTGGGGTACGTCTTCTCTAGTATCAGCGATAGAACAAAGTCAAGTCAAGCGAGTCATTTATCTCAGCACAGCAACTGTATACGGCAATACTGAAGAGCCAGTTTCAGAAGCACACCGTCCAAATCCTGAAACCTTTTATTGTGTGAGTAAGTATCAAGCTGAGAAGCAATTACAACGCATTGTAAATGATCGCGAAGTTTATATTCTACGGTCAGGAAATGTTTATGGATATAATTCCTCGATGCGCATGGACGCCTTCGTTAATAAATTTATGTTTGAAGCGCATTTTTTAAATAAAATAAAAATCACCGGGGATGGCGAGCAATATCGCCCAGTTATTCATGTGGAAAAACTCGCCCATGTGATTGCCAAGCTTATAAAAGCCGATGTTAAACCTGATGTGTATAATGTCGCTGAGCACAATTTGACCATCAATCAAGTTGGCGAGCAAATTCAAACCATCTATCCTGAAATGGATATGGTTTTTTCAAGTCAAAATATGCCAATGCGTAGTTTGCAGATGGAGGTTCCGGGGCAACTCGCAGAAGTGATGAATTTACCAACAAATAATTTTGAAGATGAGCTTCATGGGATTAAAGATCACTTTGCATTTCGATCTAATCATTAATTTAATTTTACAACTTACAACTTACGGGTTATGGGATCTGAACCAGAATACGACCAAGAAATTACGCTGAAGGATTTTTTTCTGACGGTTGGGCGGTATTTTCGAGAGATTTTAAAACGATGGTGGCTTGTTTTTGCCGGAGTTTTTATAGCCGCAGGTATAGGTATTGGATTATACTATTACACACCTAAAACATACCCAACAAAATTAACTTTCATGATAGACGAAGGTGGTTCTGGATCTGGTAGTATGCTAGGTGGGTTATTGGGTTCTCTTGGTGGATCTTTTGGATCTGGCCAGACCAATTTAGATCGAGTGTTGACCATTGCTACAAGCAGGCGCATCATTAATGAAACACTTTTGAAAGAGGCGACTATTAATAACAAAACCGATTTTATTGCCAACCATATCCTTGACTTATATGATTTTAAAACATATTGGACAAAACGTAAGCGGCCGAATTTAGTAGAATATCGGTTTACAAAATCTCGAATTGACTCGTTCAATATGATTGATCAGCTTGTTCTCAAACACGTCTATAAGCGTGTCATGAGCCCCGATAAAAAAAGCGAAGCAATGATATCCACCGGAATGGATACGGATGCAGGTGTTTTATTTTTATCTGGTAGAACCATTAGGCCTGAATTAACAGTTAGTTTTCTTGACAGTCTCTATCATACCGTCACTTATTATTATGAGGGAAGAAAGAAAGATAATGCCCGAAAAACATTTAACGTTATTAGTGAAAAAGTAGATTCTTTGTCCAAGGAGTTGTCAAGCAAGCAATACGCGTTGGCCTCAGTTTTGGATCGATCAAATAATCTCATTCGGGAACGCGATCGCGTTTCTGCGCAGCGTTTGCAAGGTGATGTACAAATGCTTGCAGTAGCGTATGCAGAAGGGGTAAAAAATAGAGAAATAGCGGCATTAGAACTAGCCAATCAAAGGTCCGACCTTTTGTTATTAGATCGTCCTGTGCTACCTCTGAGTCACGATCATGGTAGTCCATTGATGATATTATTTAAATCTGGGTTAATTGGTTTAATTCTCACAATTTTTATGCTTTGTCTGTTTTTATTTTATCGCGATGTTATGCGAACATAAATCAATTTAATTTTCAATTGTTAAATATGTGCTATATACGAGCATCAATAAAATTTTTGTTTTGACTAGCCGAAATAAGATATCCGGGTATTATTTAAATGCTTTACTATTCGCCATTGGACTAGTTTGCTGCATATCCGCATGCAAATCCACTTGGTCCAATAATTCGCAAAAAGTCATAGTGATTGACAAATCGATTACCAATCCATTTGATAAAAAAGATGATACGCAAGCTCTTCTTGCTGTTTTCAACAATCTCCGTCCAGGCCAATCTGTAGAGTTTGGTATTGGAACTTTTATTCTCAGCGAACCACTTGCAATTAAAGTGGATGGCGTGACGGTATCAGGCAGAGGTGATAGCACGGTTATTCAGTTTTCGAATAAGTATGATCTGTATGAACGATATAATCGAAAACGAGTAGGCATGATCAATGTGATTGCTAATCATGTTACTATTCAGGATTTAAAAATCGATCAAAACTTCAGAGGTTCTGGACGAGTGGATGGGCAGTCAACTCCTTTGGTCGGAGGTATTTTGATTGGTGGCGTCTATCTGGGCCACCCCAAACGCACAACAGGGGTGAGGATCACGCGATGCACTGTTTACGACTACTATGGTGATGCTATTTCCGCATGGAACGCCTTGACTGATGATATTGAAATGACATACAATCACGTGATAAGCGCCTACATTGCAAGTCATCAAGAACCTGATACAAAACCATGGACGCGAATTGCAAATGCCAACAACATCCATGGCGAACAAGGTCTCAATGTGCTTGGTGGCACCAACATAAAAATTAACAATAATCACATTGAAGGCTCATTGGATGATGCCATAGCGACCCACAGTGAAGCCTACAATGTCGAAATAAAAAATAATGTCATCACCACAGGCAGTGGTAGAATACTAGTCAACGGAGCAAAAAATTGCATCGTTGAAAACAACGACATCACTTATATTCACAACGGATCGGGTGCTATATGGGTTGCACAAGAATGTAATTCGCACCGGCTATCCAAAAGTGAGAACGTAACCATTATCAATAATAGAATTCGCGTCAATAAAGGTGTGAAAACAGACTATCTGATAAGCATTAGAGGTACTGGAGATAATATAACAGTCGCCAAGAACAAATTAGAAGGTAATGGAATCGGCCATGGGATTAACATAATTGACGCAACTCATCGATGTACGAAAACTTATCATTTTGGCAAAAACTACAACATCATTGATAACTACATCAACGATGTCGTTTGGGCCATTGTCGTTGGACCACTATGTCCTTCCAATCAGCCTAAAAAAAATGATATCACGATTGAAAATAACACGATATCCAATATCTCGAATCCTAAAGGGGTTGAAATTCAATATACCAACCACAGAAGAAAATGTTACTTCAAGTCAAATGAAGACCCTTGCTTATTGCTTTCAGCTGAACAGATGAAAACATTCGTCTGCGCACAAGACAAAGAAAATTGATACGTTTCTGAAAAAGAAGCCAAATTTTATTGAAGGTACTTATCTGAAGCCCAAAAGCATCTTGAGTTTCAGTATTTTAAATTATACTCAAGCCGCACTCGGGTTTTTAATTACTATTTTTCTTGCCCGCACATTAAGCAAGACAGATTTTGGGTATTACACTTTTGGGATGATCTTTTTCAACTCTTTTTTTGTGCTGACATCTTTCGGCTTAGACAAATCACAGGTACGCGATATTATCCAGCTGGCGGAGGATAAATGGAGATTTCATGTCAATGCTACTTGGCTTAAAGTCTTGGTCGGTGGGATATTGATTAGCGCAACTGCACTATGGGTCCTGTTCTTCGGATACGCAGAATCAATAAAAAACACAGTATTGCTTCTAGGGTCAATCTCTGGAGTTATTTTCGCTTTATCAGCAAAGGCTTGGTATGATGCCATTGGAGGCTTGCATCGACATGCGATAATCACTCTTTGTGAAAGAATTATATTCTTTCTATCTGTTATTTTGATCATTAATCTAGTTTTGGGATCAACAATCCTTATTTACATTTTTTCAACCCTGCTACTTTTAAAAGGCATAGTAACGAGCTATGAATGGGCATCAATTAAAGATAGATCAATCCATTATTTCGTTAAGGCCAAAAGTTCGTTCAAGAAAATTATTTCATCCAACGTATGGCTTTGGTTAGCGGCCATAGGAAATTTGATCATGGTGCAATGTAACCAACTCATTTTAGAAAACAATGACGGGCTTAGCGCATTGGCGGCTTTTGGTTTGGCTTTTCAAATTGTACATTTTATAAAAATTTTACAAGGTCAGATTCTGAGACTCGCGACGCCACAGATTGCTAAAGTAACCATTGATCAACATACATCGGAAATCATGCGAAACCTTATTCGTCTTTGCGGGTTGTCTTTATTACTTACGCTTATGATTGTCATTCCCTTTTATTTTTTTATACCCATTTTTATTGAAACGGTAATTGGGGTAAATTTTTCTGATTCGATTCCTGTGTTTAATGTTTTGTTGCTATGGGTTAGTATTTATGGAATTGCCATTATAAATAACCAATTTCTTGTCAGTCTGAAACTGGAGCGATTTTATTTTGGGATCACCATTTTATTCGGTATTGGTTCCTTGTTTTTATCCTTTTTATTTATTGAGTATTATGGTGCCATTGGGGCTGCTTATTCCTTGCTTGTATCGCACGGATGTTCGATTATTGCACAATTTGCTGCTGTACTTTATACATTAAAAATTCGATGATGCGCGTATACCGCAGTATCATAAACTACATACGTCGAAGAACTCAAAAGATTCATACGATAGCCTCCATTGGAGACGACGTACTGATTGACCCAACTGTTCAATTTCACTATCAACAACATTTACATATCGAGCACTACTGTCGAATCGGCCAAGATTGCTATATCAATGCTGAAGGTGGTTGCACCGTTGGTGCCGGCACGATTATGGCACCAGAAGTATGGATACTATCGTCAACACATCGATACGAGCAAAGCAACCTACTTCCATATGATGAAGTTGATGAGGCGCGGCCTGTGCATATAGGTAAAGGTTGTTGGCTAGGTTGGGGCGCAAAAATCTGTCCAGGAGTAACTATTGGAGCGGGTGCAGTCATAGCAGCTGGAAGCGTTGTCGTCAAAAATGTGCCCAAAGGCGCAATTGTCGGTGGCAATCCTGCTACCATTATAAAATACAGACAGGATATTGACTTCATAGATTCCGCCATTGAAAACGCGCAATACTACATTAAAGCCAAAAAAGAAAAAAATCTGAAGCGGCGTATTAAATGAAATTAACGATTCTGCAATATTATATTCTAATCGTACTGGGTTTTACCATTGCCATGTGTATTCAAGACATTGAAATCGGCATACACTATTTCTTATTTTTGACCATTAATGCCATTGCGTTGTATTTCAGCAGAAAATCACATCGTGTTATAATAACTGTTTTTCTTGGAAGCATGTTTCTAAGTTATTTTGTTAGAGGCTATGTTGTTGCGTTAGATCACAACATGTTCACCTTCAACAATATTTTTGCTGTGGACCGGGCACGCGTGATCTGGTCATTCGACGCAGCTCTAAAAACCAGCCTGTTCGTGTCCATCGGCATGATTATTGGATCCTTCAAGGCTAGCAGACTCAAGACATTTTCCCGAGTGAATAGTAAACATAAAGATTTAGTATCTAATTTCTGGGTCATCATACTAATATTAACAATTCTTCTTTTCCTAAAAATCGGCCTAGTTCAGTTTGCGGGAGTCGGACTTAAAGGTATGGAAAATCAGACATCTCTGGCTTTCTTACTTCGCTTTATCCCCTTGGATTTGCCATTTATCGTGATATCACTCGCTTTTTTTAAATATTGGATGCGATATAATTTCTATGAAAAGAGTATTTTGATTGCATTACTGATCGGATTTGCTTATTCAGTTTTCATTACAGGCAGTAAGTCCTTTGTCATGATTATTGCCCTTTGTTATGGTATATATTTAATGTACTCTGGGGCCAAAATTTATATTCTGAAGTTCTTAACCTTAATCGCAATCGCCGTTGCCCTCACAGGAATCAGTTTTGCGCTGTCCAAAGCAGTTAAAATGACATATTTCCTTCCAGATATAAGTACACAAGAAGCTTTACAGCTTGGATTTAAATTAATGGTTGAAGAGGATGCCTTGGCTGTATTAAACGAAATTTCAGCCCGATTTAATGGATTCGACGGTCAACTGAAATACCAGGGGATGCTTGAACCAAAAGAACAATCTAATCTCCATAAATTACGTGCATCATTTACGCCCAAATCAATAAGTCTGAATATTATTGAAGGATTAGTGCCAAAAGTTGAATTGACAAGTCAGCCTTTCTGCGGAAATGCTGTTGGGGTATACGTTGAAAAATTTCCAAAAACGAAGCCATATGCAGGTGCAGTTGGTCTTTCAGCTGTGTCTTATATTGTGCAACCGAATCCATTTATTCGTGCTGTTCTATTAATGGTTATGGGTTACTTTTTGGCAGTTTGTGTTTCGATAATTAGTTTATTTAAACATGCTGACGTTCGGTTTATTCTATTGTTCTCTTTCGCATTTTTTGTAATGAATCTAGCTATGTCTGGCAATATCGATTTTCTAGTTATTGATTTATTATATAAGATTATTTTACTGGTAGTGTTCTTAATAATTGTAGTTGAAACCAGGAAATTATCGCAACTCCATAAGAATTATTTTTCACCTATATGATCAACTTAATCGAATAAACTCAAACCATGACAATTGGTATCATTGGATATAATGGCTGGAATAACATAGGTGATGACGCCATGCTATTAAGTATTATTCTCCAGCTTCAAAAGGCTGTTTCTATTGACAAAATAATTGTTTGGGGTGATCAAAAAGCGATAGAACAACTTACTGCATCCATTCCAGTAGAAATTAGAGCAATTAGATATTTTAAATATGTAAGTAAACTTCGTATAATCAAAAAAATCCTACATTTATGTGTATTCTCCAGACAATTTAAAGAATGTGATCAAGTTATTATCGGTGGCGGCTCAATATTTCAAACCTTAAAAGGGACAAGGCACATTTTTAGGTTGATGCGGGCCATACGCTTTTACAATAAGGTTGTAAAATTCAATTTATGTAATGTTGCTGTAGGTCCATTCAATAACAAGTTAGTCTTCAATCAATTCAAAAAAATCTGCTCTTTAACAAATAGGATTACGGTCAGAGACAAGAGATCTCTAGCTGAATTAGAAAAGCTTAGGATACACCTACCTTATATTGAACTTCAAGATGTTGCCATGTCATATACTGCCTTGACTCAAATTGATAGCAGTGAAAAATCCACACAAATACAACGAGTCGGTATTTCATTTCGAGGGGGACACACTTCTGAACAAACATATACCAAAGTCGCAGAAGTCTTGAAAACGATTGAAAAAACGGCGGATATAGAACTCTATCTTTTCGAGTTCGGCGCGCATCAAAACGGCCGAGATATACTAGCCATGAAGGAGTTTTTACCTTACAGCGCGCATTTATCCGTTGACCAGATACACATGATTGAATATACTTCTGACACAAAACAGTTTTATGAACTTATAGCCAGCATGGATTTTATGATTTGCATGCGTTTGCATGCAGCCATCATATCTTATAGTGTCAAAACACCATTTGCCATTGTATCCTATGCTACTAAATGCAATGACTTTGTCGATATCATCAAAGAAGACGAGGGCATCAATACACTTATATCTGAAGACTATGATTGCAGTGGCTTGAAAATTGCCTTAAGCGAAATGATGTCGATTCCGTTTGACACCCATTCAATCTCATTAAATTCAGCAATGAATCATATACCTTATTTACTTCGTGAAACTTAAGATTCTGTTGGTAATGGATATCGTTCCTTTTCCTTCACCAACAGGAAGGGAGTTACCAGTGGAAAAACACTTCACATATTTAAGTAAGTACCATTCTATTGACTTTTTATTAACCACTTCAAATCAAAGCGATTTCGTAGATCACATTCATAGAGTTCCAAAAAACTTATTTGAAAACTTACTTTTTATAAAAAGGGTAAAAACCAAGAAACTAATATCATTTTCAAAAGAAATACTTCAGAAAGGCATGATGCCTTTTGATTATCAATATAACGAACACGACATTGAGCGTATTTGCAAAATACAATATGACCTAATTTGGTTTGGTGCTTTTACGACGCTTGGTCTTCTTGATCTAATAACAAAACATTACAACGGTAACCCTAAATTCGGAATTAGTTTACATGATGTCATCTACTGGTCCTATAGATCTGCTCTACTGAAGTACAATAAATACGGAAGACGAGATATGCAAAAGTTGTTGCAATTTATCCGAAGCTATTTCATAAAAAGCAGCGAGTCTCGAATATTAAAAAAATGCGATATTATTCATGTCGTAAGTAAAAAAGAACGGTCAATTTGTTTAAAATTAATCAACGAAGAAGAAAGAAAGAAAGTAATGATGGTCCCAAATGGGATTCCAAAGGAGTTTCTGGAGATCAATCCAGATCTCAATTCCAATATATTGTTATTCTTTACTCATCTTTCTGGCGGTAGACGATGGGAACACAAATGGTTTTTTGATCACGTATGGCATATTATACGTGCCAAGTCAGACTTGGAGGTATGGTTGGTAGGATCGCCATCAAAGCAAAGACTTAAATTAGAAGGTGATTCAAGAGTAAAAGTTAAAGGATTTGTCAATGACCTTAAAATTCCTCTTTCTAGCGCATGCATGTGTATTTTACCAGTGTTTCACCAAAGTGGCCAACTCAACAGACTATTTTTGTCAATGGCAGCAGGCCTACCTCTCGTTTTGACGTCCACTGCGCATTCTACAGCCCCGGAACTTGTGCATTGTCAAGAAGTTTTCATAGCAAATAACCCAGAACAATTTGCTGAAGGAGTGCTGCACATATATCAATCGAAGCAACTGATGCGTGACATGTCGGTTCATGCCAAAAACTGGATTCATACAAAACATACATGGGAGGAGTCTTCGGAACAATTTCGCCAATTTATTGATTCTCAAATCACTAGGTCCTTGTGATAGACTCTGATATATCTTACCCTAATTTTAAAAGTAAAAGGTTGAATATTCCGCACCATCAAAATTTAAGAAAAGACACCATCGATAATTCCAAAAATTCTTTATCCGAAACGAATATTGTTATGTCCCAAAAACCTAGTTATTATGAGCTAGTGGCTAGGGGAAACAATCAAGATAAAAATCAGACGCTATGAAAGTTGTCAATATCCAATTAGAAGGACGATATGCGGGTCCTCATAAACAAATGTTGGATTTGGCCGTAGAAATTCAAAAAATTGGTGTACAAACGGTCTTGTTTTTTCCATTTCAAGACTCAGACGCTTTCGTACATGAAATTTCAAAAACTAATGTGGCTTTCGTACAATTAAAGACAAATAGATTGGCCCGTTCTCCTATTGATTTCATTAAATTCTTTCTTACTTTTAATGCAGATATAAAAAAAATCATGAAAGCCTTGTTAGAAGTCAAACCTGATATTGTTCAGTGCAATGGCAGTTGGCAAATAAAAGGTGTCATCGCAGCAAGACGACTTTCGATACCAATTATCTGGCACATGACCGATACGAAAATGCCAAAGCTAATTCGGAAGATTTTTAATAAGGTGAAAAATTACGCACACGTCAATCATTTTATTGCCGCTTCAAATAAAGGAATGAATTACTATCAGGATAAAACTAACCCTCAAGAAGTCATGTCTGTTATCCAATCACCTGTGGATACTGAATTATTCGACACGAACACGACTAAAGTAGAAAAATTTTGGAGCAGTCACCAAGATCACTTCAAAGTCATCACTGTTGCTAACATCTCTCCGGTTAAAGGACTTGAGCGCTTGGTTGAGGTAGCACGCTTAATACAACTAGAAAACAGCTTAAACATTCAGTTTGTAGTGGTGGGTCGAATATGGGAATCTCAGCGAGCTTATCACGGAAAGATAGTTGAGACAATAAACAAACAAAACATTAAGAACGTGACAATTATTCCAGGAGCTAGTAATGTTAGTGAGTGGTTAAAAGGTGCTGACATATATTTTTGTTCATCACACTCAGAATCTTCGCCTATCGCTGTTTGGGAAGCGATGAGTATGAGCTTACCCGTCGTCGCCACGAATGTTGGAGATCTCGTAGAATTGGTCAAGCAAGAAGATGCCGGATTCGTGCATGAACTTGATGAAATCGATGCTTTAGTCAATTCCATAATAAAACTAAAAAACGATTCAGAATTATTAACAAATCTCAAAATCAATGCTCGTCAAGCGGCATTAAAACATTTTTCTCTAACCAATGTAGCCGAACAGCATAAAAGAGCATATCAAAATTTATTGGATGACGAGCATATTGCATAAAATAAAACGATATGGGCCCATGGGCTCATTGTATTATTTAATATGTTTAGTGAGGACAAAGCTTCTATTTAAACATGCAAAGCTCATTCGATTTCCAATCGACATAAGAGGAAGGGATTTAATGCGGATTGGGCGCGGATTTGTAACAGGCCGTAATTGCCGGATTGAAACACAGTCACTTTCAAACACGAGTCCTATAGGTCCAATTTTAATAATTGGAAATCACGTTCAGTTGAATGATTCCTGTCATATCAGTGCATCACATTCCATCAGAATTGACGATCATGTGCTCATTGCTAGCAAAGTTTACATTTCCGACGTCGCACACGGAAGCTATTCAGGTGACGAGCATGACAGTCATCCATCACATCCTCCAGCCGAAAGACCACTCGCAACAAAACCCGTGCATATTCACAAAAACGTATGGCTTGGTGACGGTGTTTGTGTGCTGCCCGGAGTGAATATAGGTGAAGGATCAATCATTGGCGCGAACGCCGTTGTCACAGCAAACATACCAGCTTATAGCATCGCTGTGGGAATCCCAGCACGTGTCATCAAAACATTTAATCAGAATTCTAAACGATGGGAGAACATATAAAACTTGATAAAGTCCTTATAACAGGTGGAGCAGGATTCATTGGAACTAAAATTGCCTTTCAATTAAAAGAAAAGGGATACGAAGTAATGATACTCGATAATTTATCACCGCTAATACATGGTCCTGATTTTAATAAAACTGGGACTTATAGAGAGTTATGCGCTGAATACAGCGTAGTAGAAGGATCGATTTTGGATCAAGATGTTTTACATGATTGCATAATTAAAAATGACGCGATTATTCACTTGGCCGCGGAAACAGGAACCGGAAAATCTATGTATGATATTTTTCATTACACAAATGTCAATGCGAATGGAACCGCACTATTATGGGATATTCTAGGCAACAAAGATCATCAAATAAGAAAAGTAGTATTGGCTTCGTCTAGAGCAGTTTACGGAGAAGGAAAATACTATTGCAAGGAACACGGAGCTGTCTACCCGAATTCGCGGCTCGAGAAAGATTTAAAAAATAAAGACTTTCACACCAAATGCCCAAGCTGCCAACGAAATGTCGCATTACTTCCTACTGATGAAGACGCGAAATTACATCCAGTTTCAATCTATGGAATCACTAAACAAGTGCAAGAGCAATTGGCTATGATTTCCGGAGAAGCAATGGGAATACCAACAACGTCCTTACGCTTTCAAAATGTATATGGACCAGGACAGTCATTAAAAAACCCCTATACAGGAATTTTGTCAATATTTTCATCCCGTTTATTAAATGGTAATGATATAAATATTTTTGAAGACGGCCTAGAATCGCGTGATTTCGTGTATATCGACGATGTTGTCAACGCTACTATTGCATCACTTGAATCCAACAGTGCAAACGGTCAAATATATAATGTTGGGTCGGGTCAGCCTATAGCTGTTTTGCAAGTTGCGGAAAAACTTAGCCAAGCCTTGGGTCGTGAATTTAATTATACAATTTCTGGCAATTTTCGAGTTGGAGATATTCGACATAATTATGCCGACATTTCTAAGATTTCGAAGGAGCTAGGGTTTCAACCCCTCACATCATTTGATCAAGGAATAGGGCGATTTGCAGACTGGGTTAAAGAACAAGAAGTCGAAGAGGATAAATTCGCAGCATCCATCATGGAAATGAGAAGTAAAGGCTTGTACCATTAATGTTGCTTCAAGGAAAGCGCATATTATTCATTAGCACGGCATATTTTGGCTATGAAGTGGCCATTGCCGACAAGCTGCGTGCGCTTGGCGCACATGTTGTGTTCTATGATGAGCGTCCCTCCAATGGGGCTTGGACTAAGGGTCTCATTAGGTTGAATCGCTCATTCCTCGATAAGCGGATTAAACAATATTACACAACGATTTGGAACCAAACGCAAGATATAAGTTTCGATTATTTATTTATTATTAAGGGCGAAGTAATACCGATCCATTTCATTCATAAATTTCGATTAAAAAATCCACGAGCCGTCATTCTTTATTACTTATGGGATTCTTTTGCCAACAATGTAAATGGAGTAAAGCTATTAGATCAGGTAGATCGTGCTTTCTCGTTTAATAAAATTGATTGCCAAAATCATGGAATGAATTTTAGGCCTTTATTCTATTTAGATGATTACAAAAATATCTCAAAACAACCATCCAATAAAGACAATGTAATGTTTGTATGCACCGCGCATACAGATCGATATATGTTTGCTAAATTAATCAAACGTCAATTAGATGTGTTTAATTTTTCGATGGATAATTATTTTTACCTGCAGAGTCCAATAGTCTATTGGTATAAGTATTTTTTAGAAAAAGAATTTAAAAAAGTCAAGTATTCAGACATCCGATTTGTTGCTCTTGATCGCAAGGCAGTCATTAAAAAGCTAACTCAATCCAGAGTTGTACTCGATGTCCAACATCCTCGCCAACAGGGACTGACTATGCGCACAATAGAAACGTTAGGGGCAAATCGCAAACTAATCACCACGAATATGCACGTAAAAGAATATGACTTTTATAATCCCGATAATATATTGGTCATCGATCGGAAAAACCCAATGTTAGACCAAGCATTCTTATCAAAATCATTTAAACCATACACCCAAGAACTACTAAATTACTACTCGCTTGAAGGATGGATTAAATCCATATTTGATTCCAAGACTGAGAACTGACATTCGTGGTCTGAGTGTCATAATCAAGAAACACACAGCCTAAAATCAAATCGAAGTATTCACAATTAATTAAATTTTATCATAACAAAAGACAATCCATAGTCCCAATGCACCAATTCAATACATCTAATTTTATTTCGGAATATATTACAAAACGGTCACGTAGTTTATTCCAAGACGACTGGGATAAAAATGAAACGAAACTTTTAGAATTAGCTAGAGATCGATCTATCCTTGTCATTGGTGGTGCCGGAAGCATCGGTTCGCAATTTATTAAATCAATCTTGACGCTAAGACCGGACCAGCTGATCGTTGTTGATCACAATGAAAATGGTCTAACCGAATTGACACGTGACCTACGGTCTGATTCTGAGATCGTCATGCCAGCATCCTATCGAACATACCCAATAAACTTTGGGTCAAAAATATTTCAACGTATACTGGCAGAATACCAGTTCGACATTGTTGCGAATTTTGCAGCACACAAGCATGTTCGTAGCGAAAAAGATCATATTGCCATAGAAGCCATGATTCATAACAATATTTTCTATGTGGATGATTTATTGGCAAATCTTAAAAAACATGAAATAAAACATACGTTTTGTGTTTCGACCGATAAAGCTGCCAATCCAGCAAACGTGATGGGTGCGACTAAACAGATCATGGAGCATATCATTCGATCACATACGTCCGATTTGAAAATTACAACAGCCAGATTTGCCAATGTAGCATTTTCAAATGGAAGTTTATTAGATGGCTTTCTTTATCGTATGAAAAAAGGGCAACCACTATCTGCTCCATCTGATGTGACACGCTATTTTGTATCACCACAAGAATCTGGTCAGCTGTGCGTATTGACGTGCCTCCTAGGAATGTCAGGTGATATTTATTTTCCGAAATTAAAAGAGTCGCAAATGATGTCATTTTCAGATATAGCCTCTTTGTTTTTAGAGAAAATGGGTTTGCAACCTTTGTTATGTCAATCAGAAGAAGAAGCAAAATTAATTGCGCAGAGACGATTGTCAACCGAAAAAACCTATCCGGTATTTTACTTTAAATCTAATACATCTGGTGAGAAACCATTTGAGGAATTTTATACGACTACCGACGAAATTGACTTGAAACGACATACCGCACTTGGCGTCGTCAAATCTAGATCTGTCGATAGAACGGAAATCAATCATTATCTTCAAAAACTAAAGTCTGTATTAGATTCTTCTGAAATTAATAAATCACTTCTCGTTGACACCTTGAAACAACGTCTTCCTGAATTTAATCACATTGAAACTGGTTTGTCGCTCGACGACAAAATGTAGCCGTGCCTAACGACCTACCTGGATATAAAGTTGCCCTTGTCGCCAACTCCGCTTGGTATATCTACAACTTCCGAATGGGATTCATAAAAGCATTACAGGATCACGATTTCACAGTCGTAGTGATCACCCCGATCGATGATTTTATAAACCATATTTATAAGGCTGATGTCGAATACGAACCGTTGTATACACTAACGCGTAAGTCAAAAAATCCACTTAAAGACTTTCGACTTTATCAAGAATTTCATCGAATTTACAGAAAAATAAAACCTGATGTAGTTATTCAATACACGATCAAACCAAATATTTATGGTGGACTAGCAGCGCATCGATTGGGCATTAAAACCATCTCGGTGATTCCTGGACTTGGTCATGCATTTGTTCACAAAGGCATACTACAAAATATTACCACGTATTTATATAAAAAATCATTACGTCATTCGTCAAAGGTGATTTTCGAGAATAACGATGACCGACTTTTCTTTCTTAAGAAAGGTATTATTAAACAAGAACAATCTGAAACATTTAAGGGATGTGGTGTAGATATTTCCTATTTCAAGCCGATTCCAAAAAAAACGCAGACGGACGGAAAGGTATTTTTATTCATGGGTCGGTTAATATTGGAAAAAGGTATCCGTGAATTTGTTGAGGCGGCCAACCGCATCGCGATGAATGATTCAACTGCTCAGTTTTGGATTATAGGTCATATCGATGAAGAAAATCCTAGTGCTGTGCCCAAGGCCGATTTCTTAAAATGGATTGCCCACCCACAAATTAAATATCTTGGCTTTAAAGACGATGTGAGACAAATCATATCAGATGCAGATTGTGTCGTACTTCCAACATATTACCCAGAAGGCATACCACGCGTCTTGCAAGAAGGTATGGCCATGGAGAAGCCTATCATTACGACAGATACTAATGGCTGCAGAGAGGCTGTCGAAGCGGGTAAAAATGGCTGGTTGGTAAAACCTTCATCCGCAGACGATCTATATAACAAGATGACTACAGTAACTAAATTATCTTCCGATCAACTCCTAGAAATGGGCAAGTACGGCCGAGAAAAAGCGATAAAAGAATTCGACGAGCGCATCAGTATAGAACGATACATCGATATCGTTAAAACAATATTGTCGGCGTCGCGGACAAAGTGAGTTGATTGATGTTGAAGAAAAAAGGTATCATTTTATTCGCTTATTATTATCCCCCCATCAAGTCGATGGGTGTGATGCGATCTTATGCATTATCGCACGCGTGGCTCGAACACTTCGAACATATATGGGTTATTACAACTAGTAATGCCAATAGGCTAACTGCAGAGCCACTACCAATCGATCCTCGAATACAGGTGATACAAATTCCGACATGTGATTATCGCACAATCACTTCCATTTTTTCTAAAAAATCGCACTATTCAGAATCTAGTAAGAAATCTTTTTTCGGAAAGACTGTTGTAAAACTTTTAAATAGTTTTCCTTTTAATAAAATTATTGGTGAAGGTGGATTAATTTATCAATGGAACGCCAAACGCACGGCAAAACGACTTATAAAGAAGCATAGCATCAGCCACATTTTTTCAAGTTTTCGGCCATATTCTGATCATATTGTTGCATCAAGAATAAAACGAAAGTATCCTGCGATAAAATGGATAGCCGACTTTCGAGACATTCATGTAGATGCATTAAAGCAAAATGTCTATTTTGAATCATATCAGCATCGTCAAAATAAAGCAGTCGTCAAACACGCTGATATTGTCGGGACTGTTTCCAAGGGTTGTGCGGATCATCTGAGAAAATATCACCCGCGTGTTCATCTCATCTATAATGGCATCAATGACACAATGGTACCGTCCGAAAATATATTACAAGACACTTTTTCGATTGCATATACCGGATCGTTATATGGACACATGCGGGATCCTTCCATACTGTTCAAAGGATTGCATGCATTGGAACAAGAGAACTTTTTTACAAGAGGATTGCAGATTGTTTATGCAGGAAAAGATTCAGGAACTTGGAATATGTGGATCAAAAAATTCGATTTAGAAAAATATAACGTAGATAAAGGTTTATGCAGTTTTGATGAGGCTCGCACAATTCAAAAAACAAGTCATATTAATCTACAACTAACATTTGCGCACCCTGAAGTGACCGGTGCAATCACCGGCAAATTGACGGAATATGTGCAGGCACGCAGACCTATCGTCTGCATTATCAACGGAAGTCGAGACAAAGAAATAGAGTCGTTTTTCGATGAGATAATGGGTGGAATAGTAGTTTATAACAATAATAGTCATTTATCAAGATTGACTGCGTACATTAAAAACCTATATAGCGCGTATTCAAATAATCAGGATCATCAATTTAATCTTGACCAACCTCTTCTTCAAAAAATCGCGTGGCCCAAATTAGCAGATGATTATCTTGCATTATTGGACAATCAAATTCCCGATTCTTGAAACAGGCAATTATCATCACAGCATATAAACATTTCGCCCGACTCAAGGATCTAATTAATCAATTTGACGACCGATTTAATATCTATATTCACGTCGATAAAAAAAGTGTCGACTCGCACAACGAGTTGCCAGCCATTGACGTATTGCCTCAAGTAAAACGTCTTTCAAGGAAATACACAGTGAATTGGGGAGGCGTCAATCATCTTTACGCCTACTTGGATTTAATTAGCTATGCACTAAAAGATTCAACCAATCAGTTTTTTCATATTATCACTGGCGAGGATTGGCCACTTGTATCAATCGATGAAATATATGCGCGTTTTCAGCAAAATCCAGAAATCAATTACCTGAGTTATTTCAAGCTTCCGGATAATCGCTGGAAAGATGGCGGACTCAGCCGGATTCAATATTATCACTTTTACAATGAGATAAATACACGAAAACACCGAATCATAGTGCCACTTCTATCTAAAATACAACAGAAACTTCTACTCAAGCGGTCGCTTCCCAAAGCGTTTAATACATACTATGGGGGATCGAAAAACTGGTCACTGTCACGCGCTGCTGTTCAATATGTGATCACTTTTGGGAACGATAATCCTGATTTTTTTAGACGTACACGCTATACAAATTGCGTAGAAGAAATGTATTTTCAAACTATTTTAGTCAACTCTCCTTTATCAAATACAATTATAAATGATAATCTCCGATATATCATTTGGGAAAATAGAAATGGTTCGTCACCTGCGTATCTTGACGAAACAGATTTCGATCCCATTCAATCTGGCGATTTTATATTTGGACGCAAATTTCATACGGATATTTCAAAAGAACTGATGCAATTATTAAATCAAAAAAATAACGAAAATTAAACTACTGAGTGTTATCGGGACCCGGCCTCATTATATGAAGGTTACACCGATTCATCGCGAGACAACTCGCCAAGGAATCTATCATGAAATTTTACACACTGGCCAACATTACGATGCCGAACTTGCAGCCAACTTTGAACGTGAATTTAATCTGCCGAAACCCATTGCGAATTTAAGAGTAGGTTCAAGTCGACAAGCCGTTCAGCTGGCAGATGTGATAGCCGGTGTCGATCGCCAAATCGAAGTTACACAACCAGATTTTATACTTGTATATGGCGACACAAACTCTACAGCAGGCGCAGCTATAGCGGCAGCCAAGAACAATATACCGCTCGTGCATGTGGAGGCAGGATTGCGAGAATTTCGAAAAGATGTACCAGAAGAAATAAATAAACTGCTGATTGATTCAATTAGCGATATTCATTGTTGCCCAACTATAGCAGCCGTAGAGCAATTAAAAAAAGAAGGTAAAACAGACAGTATTTTATTTTCAGGTGATATCGTTTTGGATACGATTACACACGCTCATGAAAAAATTAATGCCGTTGATTCAGTATTAACCCGAAAACTGAACAATGAAAAATATTATTTTGCTACCATTCATCGTGCGGCGAATACAAATAATAAGCAAAGACTTAAATCAATCGTTCAAGCATTTTTAAATCTTCCGCACCAAGTTGTATTTGCGGTCCATCCACGAACACGAAATGCTTTACAGGCTTTCAATTTATGGGATGAACTGCAAATAGATCAAATATATACTGTCGGATCCCGACCATTTTATGAAACTCAGTGGCTCATATCTCATGCTGAGTTGACACTGACGGACTCAGGCGGTATCAGCAAAGAATCATTTTTTCATAAAACTGGTTGTCTTTTATTGGACGAACAAATTGAGTGGCAAGAGCTCGTAGCGTCTGGATGGATAAACGTCTGTGGTACGGAAACCAAAGATATTTTGTCAGCCGCAACTACATTTGTAAAGCCTCAAGTTGAAGAAGCTATTTTCGGATATGGTAACGCGGCAGAATTAATCATAAATGAAATAAAAAAATATTATGCTACCCGGTAAGAAAATATTGGTGCTGGCTCCACATACGGATGATGGAGAACTTGGTTGTGGTGGATCAATTGCCCGATGGCTGGATGAAGGCTATGATGTATATTATGTGGCATTCAGCGCCGCGGAAGAATCTGTACCGCAGGGATTCCCTAAAGACCAGCTTCGGAAGGAAGTTATGGATGCGACTCAGCATATTGGTATTTCATCAGATCGTGTGACGGTATATCGTCATGAGGTTCGAAAACTCAACTATGTCCGACAAGAAATATTAGAGGATTTAATTGCACTTCGTGGCGAAATAAATCCTGATGTCGTATTAATTCCTTGTTCACAAGATGTTCATCAAGATCACCAAACAATTCATCAGGAAGCCATCAGAGCCTTTCGGCACGCATCTATTTTCGGTTATGAGCTAATCTGGAATAATTTGAGTTTTCACACTGATTTATTTATAGAATTATCTGAGAAGAACTTGAAAACAAAAATAGAAGCGCTACAGCTATATACAACACAAGCGCATAGACGCTATATGCAGGAAGAATTTATCAGATCACTGGCTGTCGTCAGAGGCGTACAAGTCGGTAAGAAATTTGCCGAATCTTTTGAAGTGATACGTTGGATTATTTGATATGAACGAGCGAATTATTGCTATTCATCAGCCGAATTTTCTTCCTTGGCCGGGTTATTTTATTAAAATGATTTTAGCCGACCATTTTGTATTTCTCGATCACGTGCAGTTTTCAAAAGGTAGCGTCACCAATCGAACTAAGGTTGCTAGTAATTCGGAAAATGAATACTTAACGATACCTATTTCAAAAAGATCAAATAAATCTGTTATATCAAACTTGGACATCGGTGATAAAGAATGGAAAGACGATCATCTAAGGAAAATACAGAGTTGGATTGGTTCATTCCCATTTTATGATGACCTAAAATTTCTAAAAGAACTTTATGGTGAATGTCAACAAAAGAGGTTGGCTGACATAAACATAAGTTTCATCAATTCACTGATGATGCATTTAGAAATCCCAACTGAGACAAGTCGCTCAAGCGAACTCCGAATAAATTCAAAAAGGACCTCGATGCTTTCAGAGGTTGTCGCAGCTCAAAAAGGAAGTCAATATATTTCCGGATCGGGATTGAATAATTATTTTGAGTCGGAGCATTGGCATATTGAAAAGACTCCTGTAATCATTCCGTTTGAAGATTATATATCAAATGATGAAATATTACAGCCGGTATCAATTATTTGGAATATAGCGCAGTTTGGCATAAATGTCACAAGGGAACGGCTTCGGGCTGTAGCCGATCGAATTGCTGGTGATTTTCGATTATATCGAGATTAGTAATACCTCGCTATTTTTTTATTTCAGACATAAACCTCCAAGGTTCTGCTCGACACAAGCCTTTCTAAACCTTGCAGGTTGACTTTACTTTTTTTAATTCCTAATTCCTAATTGATTTAAGTGGGCTATCCCTCTAATATCGGCCTCCTAAGTAAATCAACTTACCTTCTCTTGAATCCTTTCCGAAACCTAACGTTTCATCAATTAGCGTTGGCATCTGACTTCCATCTGTTCTGTTGACTACGAATTTATAGGTGTACAGCCCAGGCAACCAACTCGCTGAAATCGGTATTTGAAGCGTATGATCACCTTTTTTGAGTGCGATACTAAAATTACTGATCGTTTTTCCATTAGCATTTGTGATAACCAAGTATCCTCTCCGGTCGGAATCTCCGAGCAATATGTACTCGATGGCCATGAAAGTTCCTATTAATGGATTAGGATAAATCTTGGCGTTAAACCCATCTCCCATCACTATTCTAAATTGAATTTCATATGGGACCACAAATTCATTCCCACTTCGGTCTCGTCCTTTCACAATCAATTTATAGGTTCCCTTCTCGTCAAAATCGCCATTAATTTCCAACTTTAAAGTATTCCGCGCTAAGTCTGTAGGAAAACTATACGTCGCATTTAATCCTTCAACAATAGGATAAATTGATCCGTCAGGCTTCTGAATTCTGACATCTAAGTATGAGACATCATTTAATAGGTCTTTTATGCTTTTATCGGTTAGATTGATTTTAATCATTGCTTGAGGTGAGACAATTTGATTGTCCGATATGATTTCATCATCAAATGTCACACGTAATGTTGGCGGAATCTGATCTGCAGTAACGACAAACTTAAATTGTACGATATTATTAAAAAAACTTGCCTCGTTGAATTGTCGTTCAGGATTTAATTCTAATGTAAGTATATATTCTCCAGCTGATAGCCCTTCAATACGCAACGAAACAGAGTCCTGTTGAGTCGAAGGTACATTGAGGGCATCTGCTGTTGTGTAAACCACTTGATTTGTTTGTGTATTACGGCAGACTAGCCGATAATCCAAAAGTGTTTCCTTGTGATTGACATTCAAAACTCCAATTGCACCATCGATTATCTCACCTTCCTGATATCGCTCAGCTATTGATCGGAAATAATAATTCGGAGCAATTGCAAAATCACCAATCACATCACCATACATTTGTAGTTTTTCTAATTGAGCGGGAGAAGGATTTGTCAAATCGCTTTCTATCAATTCGGCGAAAAATTTTCCTGTTTGTTGCACGCGATCGTCAAGTGTATTTAATTCAATCTCCTCTTCTAAAGCATTATTATGAATGTATACGTTGTTATTACTATCTGGCAGCATGTAGTATATATTATATTCATCCGAAGTATCTACGGCTGCATTAAAACTCCAAGCTAAAATCGCTCTATCCTCGCGTTCCATGATATCGTTTTCGATGTTAATGATACCGTAGTCACCAAATTGACTAATTGTGAATTCATCTATCAGTACTTCATCATCATCAAAAGAAATACGCTCATATTTAAATCCACCTGATTTTGTAAATCGACTTAAATACATAGCTTTTAAATTAGACGTGATGTTCCTGATATTTGAGCTTCCGTAACTTTCTAATAAATTAAATATATTCTTTCCGTTATTTCTTAATGAGTCCAACGCCCAATTACTGGCGTCCATATTGTCCTCTATGCGCCGTCGGACAGTGAAGAAAATGATAGTATGATCTGACGGGATTTTTTGATCTATCAATGCTATCAAACTGTCGCGACCAGCCGCATTATTTTCATAAGCGAAAAAAGGTTTGGTCTTATTTTGTGGAATCGTCCCATTGTTACTCCCCTTCTCATTAAATAACTGATTGTCTCGATGATCAAAGGCCATGATGACCAAGGCCTCGTCCATGTTTTCCCAAGGTAATCGGCGATCATCTGGAAAGGGGTTATTGTATTCAAACCATCCAAGTTGATCCTGTTCAGTTGATTCCCAAATGCCGTTGCCCATACGAATTGGAATACTCGATTGGGCAAATTGCCAAACGCGATTTTCGTTTATTTCTATCCCTTCTGTTTTGGCATCTAAAAATTGATAGTAGTGGCTGATATTCCATCCTTCGACACCAGGATTAATTAAAAAAGACTGCGGGGCCGTCCAATAAAATTGATTTAATATACTGTCTCGGGCAGGACTGACACGCCAATAATAAACAAGATTTTCATCGAAATCTACTTCAGGATCAAATGTGATTACACCTCCTTTGCTCGTGACAATATCTTCGAATAAAAATACACTATTAAATAATCGCGAAGTGTCTATTTGTAAATAATAATCCGAACCTACTGAAAACAAATCCGCCGAACTCGCATAAAATGTAACGTCGTCTTGCGGCAACATTGCTTCATTCCGTGGCCAAAGGGCAACGAGACTGTTCGGAGGTACAAAAACTGGAAATCCAGGAATTCCATCAGTATGTAAATAAAAATTATTTGATTCTGAAAAAGAATAAAGCCTTTCATCAATTAAATTAGCAGGATCAAGCGAAATAATCATGCGATTCACTCCGCGAGCAGTCGCATTATCAAACTGGATTGGAACACTAAATGAAGTTCGATATTGTTTTATTTGAATTTCATTTTCAAATACAACCTCCAATGTACCATCCGGAAATTGATGTGTAACAGTCAATAATATAGGTTTTTGAGGAAGTCGGCCAAGATTCACAATATCAAATGAAAACGAGAAACTATCCTGATCAGGCCCTAAAAAATCTGGACTTGTCGAAATTGTCGACTCTTCTATGGCCACATCAACTTCTTTGTGCATATTCATGCGAATCGTTGGATCGCCAAACAACTGTATTTGACCGGCCTGACGCGTCTTACGATCTTCGATGGCCAATATTGTGGCGTTGAGCAATTCGCCCACGGACAAACTGTCTCCTTGGTCACCCAAAATTGAATAAAACGCATTTCCTGTTATTCCTAAATCTTGAAGAATACTAATACTAGTCGAAGAAATTAAATTTAAAAATCCAGCATTTTCCAACAAACAATAGGATTCAGCTACTGATGTGCTTGCAATATTATAATTACCGGCGCTGCAACCTAGTGCCAAGAAAAGCGGATGTATCGGCGCATTTTCATACTTAGCCTCATTATCAATTCGAAATCCCAGTGTATTTGGAGCCGAGTGTCCAAAAAATGTGACGAGCGAGGTGCCTGAATTTAATAAATCAAATATTTCATCGGAAAAAGAAGAGTCGACAGCAACCGTTGAGTTTTTATAAAAAGTCGTAATATTTGGATTAAATTCCGTCTGCCCAATTGTTTCCGTCATTTCATCAAGCTTTACTTCCACAGCTGCTGCTTGACTATTTCCTCCACTTAAATGAATAACTCTTTTTTTCCAATTGTTTTCTTCTGTGTCGACAAGAGGTGCTAGTTGTTCAAAATTCTTGACGTTGTTCAAGTATAAAGCTACCTCATCTAAAGTTGAAATTGCAAGGCGACCTATCGTCATTCTCGGATCGACTTCTCCAATAGGCGATATCATAAGCGGGTCAGAAGGTGGGAAACTAAAGGAAGGAACATAGTAAGAATCATTATCGGGATGTGCTAATGTCTCCGAATCACGTGTCAATGAAAATGCACGACCTTTCCCAATTATAAACAGATTATTATTATCTTCTTGATTTGCTATATCAAAACTCAAATTATTAATCGACATAGGGTGGCGCCGCACACCGTAACTATATTGATCGTATAAGTCTTCTATAAACAACAAATTAACGCCATACGCGCCTCCAATTTCTGACGAGCGATATTCAACGTATTCATCTATTGGGTTGTCACCATTGTAAGGTTGATTATAAAGCCGTCGCGAGGTAACAATTGTTAAACCATTATTCTGGAATAAATTAAATTTCTCGAATATGACCTGCTTAATATTTATCGGAGTTTTCAGATCATTAATAGGTTCAATATGATAATTTCCATCGGCATTATTGTGCGTATACTGGAATGTATCAGCACTCGGAATAAATTGACTATATGAATCATTTCCATTGTCCACTATAAAATATTCTATATCTGCGTTTACATTTGTCAGCGTGACGTTAGTCGTGGCAGTAGGCATTTTATAAGATAGCCTATTATCCACACAATTAAAAGATGCCGGATATTCATACATGATTTCCGAAACAATAAATAGCGGATTATTTTCGATTGACTCGCGAACGATAGCCGTATTGTATCGACCGCTCGGCGATAGCGGTAAACTATATTCTTGATAAAAAGGCTCGAATGAAGCTAGATTAACTGTATCCAAAAACTCCACATTGGCACGAAGAATGACAGATAATGTATCTAATGGCGATAAAAAATTGGCTGAAAAGCGATAACCAATTTTGGCTTGAAGCCCTGATGTAAAAAGATGATCTGGCGCAATAAACAATTTTTGATATCGACTCAATCGACCTGAGCCCCAACCGGTGACATCGGAAAAATCAGAATTATATACTCGTTGTGTTCCTGAAGCCTTATATCCTTTATAAAATAAATCATTCGTATCAATGTGATGACGACGTATATGATAATCGATTTGGTTGCCCGATTGACCGGGCTCAATTGCGTCGTCGCTCAATCGTCGCACAGCTTCAGATGTACTCGTCAAAAAGTAGCAAGAAGTGTCGGTAATCATACTGTATCGCGGGCTCAGCTGATCTGACTTGTCCACAAAAAGCAAACTGTCAAGTCCATTGCGATTCTTCAAGCCATAAAAGACTATAAAATCGTCGCTTTCAAATCGCTCATCACTGACATAGAGTGGAATTTCCTGCCCCATAAACCACATTTGCCATTTTTCACCTTCGGGGAGCGTCACGCCATTTTCATCAAGTATCGCGCGATCAACTCTATGTAAACCATCGGCTGTTACATCCATTCGGTAATAGGTCTTATCGTAATCGATCCATTCATGGCCAACTAGAGACTCGCCACGCAGCTGCATCTGAGCAAAAGCCAGATAAGCGGAAAAAGTAAAAAGAAAAGTGAATATAATCCAGTAAAAACGCATGTGTGGTCTGTTTGTGAAAACCGACTTTGTTGAGGTGTTACAAAGATAGTGGTATCGTGCACCCAAACGACATTTTTAACACTTCATTATACTAAGATGTTTAGTGATCTTATCGCAGTTGTAGAGGCGAGAGCTTGAAGTCAACCCAATATTATTTTCATATAAGCCATAATATTATTAATTTTAGCCATATGAAAACCCAGAACACTCCTATGAGCCGCGCCGTTTCAATGATTATAATGGTATGCATAGCGGCATTTACCACAAGTGCTCAATCTGACAAATTAATTCAGCCCAAGCAACTTCAAAAAGATCTTGATGTGTTTCTCACGGTCCTCGATGCCCATCCGGACCCGTATACCCATGTTTCTGAAAAGGATTTCAATAAAGCAGTGAATCGGGCACGAAAACAGCTGAACGAACCACACAATGAACTAGGTTTTTATAAACAAGTTGCTCAACTCCTCGCACTTGTGAAAGATGGGCACAGTAGCATTTACATGCCTGAATTTTGGTATAAAAATATCAGTAAAGACCGCGGAATGATTCCGATAGAAATTCATGTCACGAATGATAATCAGATGTATTTAATAAAAAAATATATCGATCTCGATATTCCGATTGGTAGTAAAATAGAAACAATAAATGGCATGTCTGTCGAGGACTTTATCGAAGAAATTGATCCTTATATATCATATGAGCAACTGGCATTTAGAAATTCTGTGATTGAGTCTCGGTTTGAATTTTATTTATACCTCGTGTTTGGTAGTGAATTTGAATTAACACTGGATTATTTTTCTACCGAGTCAAATTCGATAAAAGTGCCTTTCATGTCGGCTAAGGATCACAAAAAATTTAAAAAAGCTACACGCGAAGATCGGGATAAAAAAATAGCGCTTGGCAAGCCATACGAATATAAAAAATTAAAGGATGGAATCGGCGTACTTGAATTATATGGTTTTTATGCTGAAGATGTAGAAGGATATGAGGTGTTTTTGTACGAGACTTTTAAAGAAATTAGAAAAGACTCAATCACATCACTTATTATAGATATTCGTGAAAACCTTGGTGGTTGGCCTAAAATAGGATCTTATATATTCCATTATATCTCGGAGACACATTTTAAAACGATGGCGCAATCTAGCATGAAAGTAAGCAAGGCGTATCGGAAGTTTTTCTTAGAAAAAATTCCGCTCGATGTGTTGACGAGGTTGCGCTACTCTAAGCGACGACACTTTGTGGATCTCGAATCGATTATGACCGACCCAATCGACTCTTATGTGAATGAAGATATATTCTTCAACGAGCAGCCGATCACTAAAAAATATGAGTTTTATGGTGACACATATTTATTGACCGACCGCCGTTCATTTTCTGCGGCCAGTAGTTTTGCTTCAACGTTTCAGTGTTATCAAATGGGATATGTTGTTGGCGAAGAAACTGGCGGCACAAAAGTATTTCGCGCCAATCCCATTAGTCATACACTTCCTAAAAGCCGCTTGCGTGTTCGGATGTCGACCACGTTAATGTATTCCACTTGCTACAATGATGAACTGGAAGGCGTAAAGCCTGATGTCGAGTTTAGACCTTCGGTGGTCGACTTGGGCGCAGATTTTGATTCGCAACTTGTTTTTACAATGCGTTTAATAAAGAAGGTGCAGAAGGAAAGGATGAAGGCGCAGGAGAAATAGTCGTATCTGTTTAATTATCCTAATTGCCTGTCGCGACAGCTTGCAATCGGGAAATTTTTAAGATGGCAGGATGTACAAGATTTTAAATATCATGTCTATCTTAGAAATTTTAGAAATCCTATTCCGTATTTATCCTGCACATCTTAGAAATCTTACAAATCCTGTTCCGCATTTTATCATGTGCATCTTGTTAATCTTATAATTCCTGTTCTGCATTTCCACTACGGACATCCACCTATCACCGCCACAAATTCAGCACCTAGATCTACTTCAAAACCTCCCAATAAATTAATTTCTCCTGACTGAAATAAAACATCAGCATTTGTTATTAAAGGCACCGAAGCGGTAATGGCAATATTTGCAAAATAATCGCCAGTGGGTATCATGCCGGAATTAAATACTAAATTATCACTTGCACAGTTTCCATCATCAATTGTAAATACATTGTCTGAAATATCGAAAAATACATTATCAGCTGCTTCGACTTTTAATTTAGCCTGAGAAGTTGTAACGACCGGCAAGGTCACTTGATGACTTCCGTCATTTGTGACATTCGAGGCGAGTACAAACGTATAAGTATCGCCGCCGTCAGTTGATAGAAGAATATTAACCAGCATCGCATTGATAGGAGCGATATTAGTACTAGCGACATCCCATGTGACTGTCTGAGAAGATCCTGAGGGCCACGTTTCTCCACCATTGGCAGCGATGATTTCAAATGGTCCAACTTCCTCAAAGACTGTAATCTCAATATCATCCTCATCGGTGCACCCATATCCGAGTGTATTATTAAAATCGCGTACCGTCAATCGGAAATCGAAGGTGCGATCCACATTCGACACAACTTCCCACGTGTTTGCTACGCCTTTGTCTGGAAACTCACGAGTTGAGGTGAGCTTTGGTAATATCGAACGAAAATTTGGGCCTTGCGTACTGTTTGCCGACGGTGGCTGCGTCGAGACATCATTATTATATTGCTCCCAACAGTAGGTCATAATATCGTTGTTTGGGTCGGTCGCCGAACCGTTCAATGCAAAAGGTGTCCCGGGCGGTATCGTATAGTCTAGCCCAGCATCTGCAACAGGTGCGCCATTGGCCGTGGATAATATTTCATCGCAAGAGCCACCGGTGTTAGTATTCGTCACAAATGCGGCCACTTCTCCAACATTGACTGCATGAAAATAAGGGTCACTATTCGACTGGACATTTGGATTGCAGATACCCGCGTAGCCCATGATCGTTGAGGCGCTACCGGGTTCGTACGATGCATTTGATCGATTACAACTATTGTTTTGGGTATGATTTCCACCATACTGATGACCCATTTCATGTGCCACATAATCGATGTCGAAAGGGTCACCAATGGGAGTTCCACGACCAGTCACTCCACGGGCCTTGCGATTGTTGCGACAAGGTGAACGCAAAGAAGCCACACCTCCACCTCCTGTAGAGAATACATGTCCTATATCATAGTTAGCCGATCCAATCACGCCATCACAAGTTGTCTGATTTTCTCCGAGCATGGCGCCTCCATTTCCATTCGTATACGGATCGGTGTTTCCATCCAAGAAAATCAAGTTTTCATTGCCTTCAACGAAGATCATCGTGATTCCGAGGTCTTCTTCATAAACGCCATTGACCCGATTCATCGAGGTATTAAAAGCCGATACGACTCCGGGTACATTGCCACCGTGATATTGCGCGTATTCTCCAGTGCAAGCCAATGCCAGTCGATATCTTCTAAACTCGCAATCACCAGCTATTGAGCGGCCGGAGGTTTCCGGAGTAAAATCATCATGTTGAGTCTCACATGTCCACGTTTCTTCAGGTGAAGGATAGTCTGCCTTGCGATATACCATGTAAATCTGATCTTCTATACGATATGGATCGATGAAAATCGGCGACTCTTCTGGGATGCGAATCATTCCATGAAATCCATGCACACCAAAATCAATCTTCGCCTTTGCCGATGGATTGTCAATGCCTATACAAGTGTAACTCCGGACATAAGGAAATCTATCTTGTGAAGAGCCCTTAAGCAACGGCGTTGCACGAATCTCAAATAATTCCATAGATCCATCAGGCATTGGCAGATACGTGAATGTTGGATTATCCGATGTCTGAAAGCGCTCCGGCGCCTCCATCATGCGATCGAAAAAGTCTTGATAATCAAGTAACTGGAACGTATGAAAGTTTGCCGGTGTAGCTAGACGTGTTGTCTTCACTATTTTATCAGCCTGTAAGGAATTCCATGTATCAGATGATTCTTGAGCGTGCAATTGGGTCATGACGATACTCATCACCACTATTAGTATTATATCCAGGTTTCGCATGTCAAAGGAGTTTTAATTTCAAATCAAATCTAGTCAATGGTTATCGTGTTTTACTGATGCATACCTAATTATTATAGAAATATGACATTCAGACACTACATGAAAGGAATCTATGATTATTTATGCCATCGTTGATACTAGATTTTAGTATTCTAGACCTCTAGAATTCGGCTGTTTGCGTGATCAAATCTTCAACTTTGATTTAGCGTTTATTACTCAAGGTGCGAATTTGAAAAGAACTGTTACTGTTTGAGCATCATATGATAATTTGCCCGATTGTCATGAGAAAAACCATTACCTTCGCTTCCGATAAAACTAAGGGAAATCTCATGTCTTCATTCGTTGTATCTGCTCGTAAATATCGTCCTGTCCGCTTCGATGAAGTGGTCGGTCAAGGACACGTGACGGATACATTGAAGCGTGCCATTATTTCCGATAAAATAGCACATGCATTTTTATTTTGCGGGCCTCGTGGTGTTGGAAAAACAACATGCGCTCGTATTCTCGCGAAAGCGCTGAATTGCGAAAATCCTTCAGAAGAAAAAGAACCATGCAATGTATGTTCTTCTTGTCAATCATTCAATGATAATGCTTCATTTAATATTATAGAATTGGATGCGGCGTCGCACAATTCTGTGGAAAATATGCGCAAACTTGTTGAGCAGGTTAATATTCAACCGACGGCAGGTGCATATAAAGTATTTATTATCGATGAGGTGCATATGCTGAGTACTGCGGCATTTAATGCATTTTTGAAAACCCTTGAAGAGCCGCCACCGTATGCTATTTTTATCCTCGCAACAACAGAAAAACATAAAATATTAGCAACGATTTTATCGCGTTGTCAAATTTATGATTTTAAGCGCATCGATGTCAATGATATCGTTTCGCACCTACAACATATTTGTAAGCAAGAGTCAGTCAAGGCCGAAGACGAAGCATTATATGTGATCGCGCAAAAAGCGGATGGTGCATTGCGTGATGCCCTTTCAATGTTTGATCGATTGAGCAATCAGTCTGACGAAACCATGAGTTATCAGCATGTCATCGATAGTCTGGGTATGGTTGATTATGAAACATACTTTGGTCTTGTCGATTATATGATTGCTGAGGATGCCGCCGGACTATTATTGGTGCTCAACCGGATGGTGGCTCAAGGATATGAAGCTGAAGAAGTTGTAAAAGGCCTCGCGCATCACTTGCGCGATTTATTATTTTTCAAGCATGAGAAATTAGAGCCGATGGTATCGCTGCCGGATCGTTTATTAGAGCGATATCGTGCCCAAGCAAAACTCACATCAGAAACCCTTATCGTCAATGCGCTTGACATGATGACAGACGCACTTTATCGGGCGCAATTATCACCTGATAAAAAAGTATTATTTGAAATTACACTTGCCAAAATTGCTTATATCTCGCGATTAGTTGAATCAGGTTCAAATAGTAGCGCTGCTCCTGTAATTAAAAAAAAAACTAATTTAAATCCAAAAGCAACATCATCTTCTGATGTCTCAGCAGCACCTGTTTCACCCGCTGAAAATAAAATTGAAGCTTCTCCTTCTGCCAAGGTCACACAACCATCCGTTTCTCAAGCAGAAGTAGCTCCAACGGCTGAAGTTGTAGTAGAGGAAAAAGTAGTCAAGAAGGAATCAAAAGCGCCTCGCTCGAAAGTCCGATCTACATCAATCATGAGCAGTTTGCAACAGATCGCATCGCAGATAGATAAAGAAAAAGCTCAGAAGCAAGACACACGCGAATTAAATTCGAGTGAGTTGGCGGACGTATGGTCAGAATTTGTGACACATACTGACTCTGACTATATGCATCAGATGTTATCAAAGGTTGATGTACAATTAATTGATGAACAAATAAAAATAATTGTTGATCATAAACGCGTTGTGGAAGCCATCACGCGAGAATTTAATTGTATCATGTATTTGCGTGAGGCGTTTAGTCTTCCAGAATTGGTGGTTGATATCGACATAGACGAATCCGCAGATCAAGAAACGAGCGAAAAACGACTCATCACCAATAAAGAAAAATTTGAATTTTTAGTCGAAAAAAATCCTACTATATTGGAGATGACTAGACGGTTTCATTTAAAATTTGACTGATCAGCCCAACGCGAAAATCATTAATAATTTGTTCGATGAAATATTTTATTTTTTCGTTTCTATTTATATATGTCGGTTGTCAATCAAAGACGGCCTCTGAAGCTGTCGGTCCATATAACATCGATCATGTTGAATCACGCGAAGAACGAAAAGCATTCTTGCAGCAAATACGGGATGATGATCAAGGTGTTCGCGGAGAAGAAGGTGCAGAACTCATGATTAAATATGGAAAGGAATCTAAAGAGCACAAGGACTACATCAAAAAGCAACATGATCAAGATGCGATCAATCTATCGAAGATCGAGGCATATTTTGAAAAGTTCGACCATCCTCGTGTGACCGATGTGGGCTCGTTAGCATCCGTCCCGTATTTGGTGATTCACCACGCGCAAGGATATGATGTGCGCGAACGACATTTTACGAAAATATATAAGGCTTATAAAGAAGGAAATATCAGTGACACATCGATGTCGTTTTATCTTGGGCGTATGCATCAGATGAAATTCAATGAGCGATTCGTAATTGAAGGACCATTTCGATCCGATGATGAAATAAATCAACTGATAAAACTTCTTGGTTTGGAAAATCAGCAAAAACTTGTATTAAATAGATTGCCAAATCGGTAATACGCCTTAGTGCTTTAACAACATATCATAACTAACAGACGTGTATCATTATATTATCAAACCATTTCTTTTTTTATTTCCTGCTGAGCGCGCGCATCACTTGGCAATGGGTATATTTTCTTTTTTTATAGGTGTTCCATTTATAAATAAACTTATCAAATCAATATTCTCGGCAAATTCAAAACAGGAAATTGTATTGGCCGGATTGAGATTTCCGAATCGCGTCGGTTTAGCTGCTGGCTTTGACAAGGATGGAAAGTACATCAAAGCGCTTTCTTATTTACCATTTGGTCATATAGAAGTTGGAACGGTGACACCGCGCGGTCAGGCTGGCAATCCCCAGCCACGATTATTTAGATTGCCAAAAGATGAAGCTCTGATTAATCGTATGGGATTTAATAATGAAGGCGTGGAGGCGTTGGTCAGGCGGCTCCGATCATTCAAAAAATCGGATGAATTAATTATAGGCGGTAATATTGGCAAAAACAAAGACACCGATTTAGATCTTGCGACAGACGATTATGTCTATTGTTTTGAAATGTTATTCTCGTATGTCGATTATTTCACAGTTAACGTCAGTTCACCAAATACTGCGGGTTTACGATCACTGCAAGAACGTGAGCCTCTCGATTTTTTATTAGGTACGCTGAAGCTTGCCAATGAAATGAAAGAAAACCCCAAACCTATTTTTCTAAAAATTGCTCCCGATTTGACAGAGCCCCAAATCGACGAAATAGCTGACATCTGTTTGGAAAATAATATAGACGGTATCATTGCGACCAACACAACGATCAGTCGTGCCGGACTTCATACTGAACAAGCTCAACTAGACGAAATTGGCAATGGCGGTCTGAGCGGTACGCCGGTTTTAGAGCGCTCCATACAAGTGATACGGCAGCTTCGTAAAAAGCTTCCCCCACCATTTGTCATCGTCGGTGTCGGCGGTATATCAGGTCCTGATACGGCACAAATGAAATTGGATGCAGGAGCCGATTTGGTGCAGATTTATACTGGATTTATTTATGAAGGTCCGATGGTAGTGAAGCGAATTGCGGATGGGGTTGCTTGAGAAATTATTATTGAATGTTTTGGAAGAAAAAAATAAAATGTCCAATTAAGCAAGAGGATGAAATGTGGATAACACAACATCTCGAATGGCTTGATGAAAATGTCGTAAGTCTCGTGGATCAACCAACATTTTTACCTACGAAAGAGTATTTCGATTGGACTTTCACGGGCTCAGAAAGTGATGCGGACTTTGTACTGAAACAAGTTGGACGCTACTGTCGGATCATAACAGAAGGCATCAACTTAGAGTTTTATAGTGAGGAGAGCATTGAATTAGACAGAGGATTAATCACTCAAAAAGAAGAAGGTGCTGGCTCGGCAGGAATGTACGTTCAAGACGAAGGTCAGTTTTCTATTTTAATTGAAGTTCAGCAACTAAAAAAACCGCTCTCATTAATAGCGACAATTGCCCATGAATTGAGTCATTTCATCCTGATGGGTCAAAGAAACATTGAACTTGAAGGTGTAGAAAATGAATGGTTGACAGATTTGTTGGCGATTGCAAATGGTTTTGGTATTTTTATTGGCAATACAGCATTTGAATTTAATCAATGGCAATCAGGGGATGGCTGGGGCGGCTGGCAATCCTCCATGCAAGGATATCTGCCACAGCAAATTACTGCCCATGCTATGGCGATTATCGAAATGAAGAAGAGCTCTGAAGTACCCGATTGGACATCTCACTTGAAAACTGATTTTAAAACTGATTTTGAGCAGAGTATGCGCTATTTGATAAAATATTATAAGGGATAAATGAGGATAAGTTTTACGACTCACTTTCCTTTTTTATATGCTTCAATACTCGATAGTGGATCTGATGCAATATGTATTTCGACCAAACGTCCCAATAAGCTACAGGGTGAATATGAATGTTGTACCAGGTAGTCCCTTCTATTTGAGTAGTTCCATTATCAAGTTCAATAAGTTTAAATTCTCCTTTCTTCGATTGAAAATAACCATCGAGATGTGGTGGATGTACATCCCAAAATGGATTTAATTCGCGCATAGGAGTCGGCTGATCTAAAACGTCAAATTGCAATAACGTCGGCTCATTCCAAGTCGTAATCGGCTCGATAAAACTACCGGTCGTAAAATTGCAGTACCTCACCGCCCCGACTCCTGTTCCTTTGATATTAGCATGCGTTGGATAAGCAATGCCAGTCTTGAACAGCAATTCGGTCGGTTCATCAATCTGACCAAAGCTTATGACATTATCCCATACGGTTTCAATCGGTGCATCAATTAAGATGCATGTTTTAACCTCTAATAGTTTTATTGACTCACTCGAAAGATCGATACCTAAAAAAACAAATGGTAGTAAAATAAACGAATAAATTTTGTTGGAGATAGGTTTATTTTTTTTCACAAAATGGTACCCAACCAGTGTACCTATAAACGTAAACAATGCCATAATCGGTGAAGCCATAATTATACAAATAAGGCCTTCGAAAGCAAACACTAAAGTTGAAAGACAAAATAATCCCAAGGTCGCAAATCCAATTTGAGTTGATTGTTTAGAACCTATCTGCTTTGACGTACCATAAATAATTGGCGGAATCATTCCCAGAAAAAATGGGACAACTACAAAAACCGTCCATCCATATTCTCCAAAACAATAAACAGATAAAAAGCCAATCGCATAACCGATGATGATCGACGATAAGACTGACAAAGTCCATATATTGTTTTTTAAGATTTTACTCATTGTATAGTGTGCACCTGAATAAAACGGATTTTAAATTTTCATGTTCACAAATCTAATAATAAAAAATCGTCCACAACTATGGTGTGGCTTAGCTAAGTCCCGATATAGAGTGTCCACTCTGATTTGTAACATCTAATCATACTCTTCTTTCACTCTGCTACTCATTGTATCCCTCTCACGCCGTAAAGCCGAATTACGTACCTTCGCCGTCCTTGACCAGCATTCTCAATGACTGAAAACGAAGAAATAGAAAAAACACCGGAAGAGCTCGAGCAGGAGCGCAAGGAGAAAATTGAAAAGGATAAGATATTTGAAGAGGAATTGCTCCCTTTTATCGATGCCTTACACAACTTCGCTTACAACCTGTGCTTCAACGAAGATGAGGCCAACGACCTCGTGCAAGAGACGTATCTCAAAGCCTATCGCTTTATAAAAAGCTACCAGGTAGGAACTAATGCCAAAGCATGGCTGTTTAAAATCCTGAAAAACGTTTACATCAATCAATATCGAAAGCGTAGTCGAAGACCACAACCGATTGACATTGATGAAGTAAATGTGTACACAGAGTCCGATGATGATCGGTCACAGCAAGCTTATCTGGATCTGCGAAAAGAAATGTTTGACGATATGCTCGGAGACGAGGTCACCATAGCGCTCAATTCACTTCCTATGGAATTTCGTACGGTCATTCTTCTTTGTGATATTGAGAATTTCACTTACGAAGAGATCGCCAAAATCGTCGAAAAGCCTATTGGCACAGTACGATCCAGACTATTTCGAGCGCGCAATATGCTTAAAGAAAAGTTGAAAAACTACGCTGACGAACTGGGATATGATGATGTAAGAGGTTCGAAAAATAAGACTTCTTGAGTCGACTTATAAAGACCTTTTAAAGGTTAAAATAGGTCTGACACATACAAGATTGGCTTTTTTTCCTATTTTTGTTATGATTCGCGTCATGAATGTACTTCGAAACCCCTACTTCTAATATCCCATGAGCAGAACGTCAATTTTGTAATTTTTTATAAAAATGTTCTGAAAATGAAGAACCTGGACAACATGCACGATTTTCCAAAGCAGATCAACATGTATCTCGACAATGAGTTGAGCCACGATGATCAGACCAACTTCTTAAACTCAGTAAAAGACAACACGCAGTATAACAGCATGCTCGACAACGAGCGGTCGTTTAGGCATTTTGTAAAGAAAAATGTTGCGCGTAGCCACGTATCCCCGGGCCTTATCCAAAATATCAAGGATAAAATTCGCTTCGCTTAAAGAGTAATCAAGTTATTCGCGATTCCTATTTCAATAACATTGTTGGCTAGAACAAAAAGCCAAGCGAAATTTGCATAGACAGATTCCGATCTTTGTCATCGCGGTATTGCAATCCTGTTGCTACACTCGAAGATTTCGCTACATCTGAAGCTTTATCCGTCACATCTGATAATCCATAGGAAAAGCGACCTTTCAAGTTGAGGCTTTCATTGAAGTAGAATCCTACTTGTGCGAGCAATCCAAAATCAAGGCGATTGTATAAACTCGCACCCGGATCTTGATCCAGTTCATAATATGCACCAATCGTTTCGGGCTCATCAAACCTTTGCCCTAAAACGATCACTTCTTGTGAGCCCATAGGTGCATCGCTAAACTTGTCGCGTGTATATTGCTTGTCGGTATTGACAAAGAATGTTTCAAAGTTATTATTCGCGGATATCACTCGTATTTCACCATCTGACTTTGATGATAACAACAGTCCGGCATAGCCACCGCCACCAATTTCGAATCGCTTGCCAAATCGCGCAAATGCTACGACCGGCACGTCGAGATAACCATTCAAGATATCTTGTGACTCTTGTCGGACGACATCTGTCAACCGCGTTAGCGCGCCTTGCTTACCAAATAAATAATACGATTGGCCATCATAATCATTGCGACCGCCTCGTTGTGCGTATGCCACGCCCACCTGTAAGCCGCTCATGTCGGTGAAGTGATAACGTCCGTAAAGAGACAAGTGAAACCCTGCATTAAACCGTTGATTTTCAGCGATTGCCGTTGTCATATCTGCTTCTCTATCGCCCTGGATTTTTGAGTTTGACCATCCAAGTTCGAACCCAAATTTCCAATCGCCGCTTTGTCCTGTCATGTTCACCGTCGCCACACCAATGAGGAGTAAGACGAGGGCCAATATGTGCTTCTGTTTATTCATCATGCAAAAGTAAGAATTGTTTGAGGTACAAACGTTTGAAAGTCCAACATGGTGCTGTTACTTTGCGAAGATTTTTCATCAACAAATATCCATATGTCACGCCGGCAAAAACTAGAAAAATTCGAAGCTATCAGTGCGATGCCACATGTCTATCAAAACTATACCTATGAAAAACCGGTATTGATCAATCACGAGGGTACCGAAGTCGAGATGGGTGGGAAATGGAATGCTGTTCATTTCGACCGAGAGGCTCCACTGGTCCTTGAACTTGCATGTGGACGCGGAGAATACAGCCTAGGCCTAGCTGATTTATATCCCGATCAAAATTACATTGGCGTCGATATCAAAGGTGCGCGCATTCATAAAGGAGCGATGACTGCGACCCAACAAGCGTTAAAGCACGTCGCCTTTATGCGGACAAAAATTGAATGTATAGAGCACTTTTTTAAAACGCAAGAAGTCGATACCATCTGGATTATCTTTCCAGATCCATTTCTAAAAACGCGAAAATCAAATCGGCGACTCACCTCTCCACCTTTTATTGAACGCTATCGAAAAATATTAAATAAATCGGGTACGATCAAACTGAAAACTGACTCTCCAGAGTTATATGAATTTACTTTAGAGGTTATTGAAAAAGATCCAGCGATAAAAATAATTATGAACCTTCAGGATATTCATACCCTTGACCACGGTCTTCCTGAATTAAATATTATCACCTATTATGAAAAAATGCATATCGCTGATGGTCGCAAGATTAATTATTTAGAATTTTCGATTTAACTAATCTAAATTTCTTCGATATAGGACCTGTCTTTCAAACCTCGACTAAGTGTTGTACATTCGGAAATCAAAAAATAGATAAATATGAAAAAGCCACTCGTCTCGCCACTTGATCGCAACGCCAATAAAGAAGCACGGGAAATGGCCGAGTTTTATGAAGAAACACTGGGTTTCACACCCAATAGTTTGTTCACCATGATGCATCGACCGCGTATTGCAAGAGCATTTTTGGAAATGAATCAAGCCGTCATGGAAAACAAGGGTCGCGTGACGAGTTCCTTAAAACGGCTACTTGCATATCTGTCGAGTATGACGGCTGGTTGTCGCTATTGTGAAGCACATGCCATTCGTGCGGCTGAACGATACGGATCTGAGCAAGACAAGCTGAATCACATCTTCGAGTATGCTACTTACCCGGCATTTTCAGAGGCTGAACGTGCTGTATTTGACTTCGCGATTGCTGCATCTACGATTCCAAATGCCGTCGACGATAAAATTGCTGATAACTTAAGAAAGCATTGGGATGATGGTGAGATTGTTGAATTATTAGGTGTTATCGCCTTATTCGGATATCTTAATCGATGGAATGATAGTATGGGGACGCAGCTCGAAGATCCGGCAACGGCAGATGGTGAAAAATATCTCGGTAAAAATGGGTGGACGATTGGGAAGCATACGTATTAATCTAAAAGTAAATACAATAGACTAAACAGATTCATGCAATGGCAATCCTAAATGTTGAAATAAAAGCTAGAGCGAATAATCAAACCCACATCCGATCAATACTTAAATCAAAAAATGCAATTAGCAAAGGTATAGACCACCAAGTCGATACGTATTTCAACGTCTCGCATGGTCGATTGAAATTACGAGAAGGGAATATCGAAAATAATTTGATTCACTACATCCGCGAGAATAAAATCGGGCCTAAACAATCGACTATTACATTATTCAAGTCTGATCCAGATTCTACATTAAAAGAGATTTTGGTCAATTCGATCGGGGTGATGACAGTCGTAGATAAAAATCGAGAAATTTATTTTATCGATAATGTTAAGTTTCACGTTGATGATGTCAAGGGTCTTGGCACATTCGTTGAGATTGAGGCTATTGATAAAGATGGGTCAATCGGGGAAGGGGAGCTGCTTCAGCAATGTGAGTATTATCTAGAACTTTTTGGTATTGATCAATCGGATCTTATTTCTGATTCTTACAGTGATATGGTATGAAATTATCTTAATCTAATACTTACATTCAATTTCAGATCAACTTTTAAAACGAATGTCGCAATTCCGGTCCTGCACTCCTTATTGCCGCAAGCAGACGGATTTATTTTTACCGATAGCACGATCTAAACATTGCATATTTTAGAAAATTATTTATTCATATACAATATCAAATCCAGCAGATCTCGTTCGCTGAGCATATTTTCATGTGCTCTCACCCTTCCGAATTCCTCATGAACATTTAAGATGTATTCGTTCGTTGTGGTTGACAAGTAGGTCTCAGAATCGTTCAGGTAATTCAACAAAGCCAGCGTGTCTCTATTCCATCGATGAAATGAACCTTGTAAGGCGGGGCCGGTAAGATTATCGCGCATATTTCTGTTATGGCATTGCGCACACTTTCGTTTAAACAACTCTTTGCTAATTGACGCTCTGACCCTAGACAAACTATCCAAACGCGAGCCCATTGTGGCAGTGCCGCACCACGCTACGGGCTCTTTTTCTTCTTCATTTGAGGAATTTAATCTTTGCACAACAAGTACCGCACAAAAAATTATAATTATTGAAAATACAATTAAAAAGAGTCTTTTGTATGTGTTGGCTACAATTTTATCCTCTTCAGAGGACATATGTTAAAGATAGGAATATTGAATTTGGAAATAATATTGTCTTAGCAAAAAGATTATTTTCAGCAATTTTTTAAAATTCGGCCAAATGCCAATGGCTAAAAGCCGAGTTTTATTCCTCCTGCCGAATCTCCAACCCCAACTCAACAAGCTGCGTCTCATCGACATTCGCAGGGGCATCGATCATGACATCTCGGCCTTGATTATTTTTTGGAAATGCGATGACCTCGCGTATCGAATCACTTCCTTGCATCAATGTGCATAAGCGGTCAAAACCAAAAGCAATACCGCCGTGTGGTGGTGCGCCATATCGAAATGCATTTAAAAGAAATCCGAATTGTTCTTGCGCTTCTTCTTCAGAAAAACCTAATAATTGAAAATTCTTTTCTTGTAATTCGCGATCGTGGATTCGTATCGAGCCACCTCCAATTTCAGAACCATTTAATACGAGGTCGTAGGCATCTGCACGTAAGGCTTTCATTGTTTCATGATCGCCATTGAGCATACGATCGATATCTGATTTTTTGGGAGAGGTGAATGGGTGGTGCATCGCGTGGAACCGATTTGATTCTTCGTCCCATTCGAGAAGCGGAAAGTCGAGCACCCACAATGGTTTGAAATCTTCCGGATCCATTAACTCCATTCGACGACCCATTTCCAAACGTAATTCTCCGAGTTGCTTGCGCGTTTTTTCTGCTTCTCCACTTAAAATAAGAAGCATGTCACCTTTTTCCGCACCCATGAGATCGCCCCATGATTGTAATTGCTCATCGGAGTAAAACTTAGAAATGGAAGATTTAATCGATCCGTCGTCCCCGTATTTTACATAGACTAAACCTTTGGCCCCAACTTGTGGACGTTGAACCCATTCGGTGAGATGTTTAATGTCTTTATTTGAATATTTTTCGGCTTGACCTTTGGCACAAATTCCTACGACCAATTCGGCATTGTCAAATACGCCAAACCCGTGTCCTTGTGCCACAGAATTTAATTCACGGAAAATCATACCAAAACGAATATCCGGCTTATCAGATCCGTAATGCGCTATGGCTTCATCATATGTCATACGCGGAAAGTCCGGCAGGTCGACATTTTTTAATTGTTTGAATAAATATTTTGTTAGGCCTTCAAACGTATTTAGTATATCCTCTTGATCAACAAAAGACATTTCACAATCTATTTGTGTAAATTCTGGTTGTCGATCTGCGCGAAAATCTTCATCGCGAAAACATTTTACAATTTGAAAATATTTATCAAAACCCGACACCATTAATAATTGCTTGAATGTCTGTGGACTTTGCGGCAGTGCATAAAACTGCCCATGATGCACACGACTCGGCACAACAAAATCACGTGCGCCTTCTGGTGTACTTTTTATCAAAAAAGGCGTTTCGACTTCAATAAAATTCTGAGCCGCTAAATACGTTCGTGTTTCTATCGCCAACTTACTACGGAAAAATAATTTTTCTTGAACGGACGGACGACGCAAATCCAAGTAGCGATATTTCATACGAAGCTCTTCACCTCCATCAGTTTCGTTTTCCACAGTAAAGGGAGGCGTCTCGGACTCATTCAAGACCTTGAGATCTGACACAATGATTTCGATATCGCCTGTTGGACGATTAGGGTTTTTATTTGATCGCTCCGAGACTTTACCTTTTATTTGGATGACAAATTCACGACCTAGTGCCCGTGCTTGATTGCATAGGTCAGCATTGCTTTCCATGTCAAATACAAGTTGGGTGATGCCATATCGATCGCGTAAATCGACGAATGTCAATCCACCAAACTCGCGTGAAACCGCCATCCAGCCGGCAAGTGTGATCTCCAGGTCTACATGGTCCATTCGTAATTCTCCGCAGTGATGAGTCCTATACATAATTCAAAATTTTGAGGCGCTAAAGTACGCAAAACGTAAGGCTAACACCATGTTATTGGCCAACTATAATTACAGGGTTATAACGGGAAAATAGATAAGGCTAATGGAGGAAAACCAATTCATTAGAAATGTTGAATTTGTACACGTTTTAGGGAAGTACTATAATACTAGATAGGTTCGATAATGGCATTATTCATTTTAGTGGAGAAAGTACCAAAATCCGTTAAGAACTGAAAACTGTATGAGCGTGAAAGAATGATTGAACAAGAAATTGAGAGAATAGCGAAGTTGTGTTATTGAACGAGCGTTATGGCGAGTTTTTTCAATTTAGGATTTTTGTGCTTTCGGAGCGTTAAGAAATGAACATAAAATATGATAATGAACGGAATGTTAGAAATAAAGAAATCAGTCAAGAACAACAGATATCAAGCCAAGTCCACTTCGCAATGACACATTTGATGTCAAGCCCGTGTTGAGATATTACATTTGATCAGAAACTCTACTATGAGAGAAACTGAAAACTCGAGACCAAAAAGCTGTTTGAACTAACTTCCCATCATTTGACGAACAGTGTTATGATAGGACATGGTATAACTTCTAGGATTCAACTTATCCACCATTGCCTATCTTCACAGGCAACCGATACAGGGTGAATGGCATAATCCCTGTAACCAAAAGCATGAAAATCGATCTGTGACCGAAGATAAGATCATAGCAAAGGCTAGAAAAAATGACCGCGCAGCTCAGAGTCAGTTGTACGCGGAGTATAAGACGTACTGGTTTATGCTGGCTATGCGATACAATCGTAATGAGGCGGATGCACTCGATCAATTGCAAAATGCCATGATCTCGATTTTCACCAAGCTGGATCAATTTGATGAAAAGCGTGGGAGCTTCAAATCGTGGTCCGGACGCATCATTATCAATTCATGCCTCATGTATTTGCGAAAGCGAAAACATGAAAAAAGTGTAGATCCCGCAGATCAGGTGTATATCGAAAATGATTCGGCTTCGGCTATCGATATGCTCTCGGCACAAGAGTTAATGGGACTGGTACAAAAATTGCCAGATGGCTATCGGACAGTATTTAATTTATATGTCATGGACGGATATAGTCATAAGGAAATAGCGAAATTATTGCATGTTAACGAAGGTACTTCCAAATCGCAACTATTTAAAGCAAAAAAAATGCTTCGTGAGCAATTGGAAATACTATATACGGTATAAGATATGGACGACAAGAAATTTAATGAATTAGACAAACTGCTGCGCGATCGCCTGCTCGATGATCGGCCTGCGGACAACCAATGGAATGTTCCGCCTGATAGTTTATTTGATAAAGTGGCAGAGGCTTTGCCCGAACCTCGACGCAAGAGACGTGGATTGTTTTTTATAATTCCTGCATTATTCGGAATTGCTCTGATTTCCTTTTTTATTTTCTACACGAATCAAAAAATAGATCGCTTACATACAGAAATCAATGATTTAAAAAATACTAAAACTGACTATGCCAATATTGAATCACAAACTAGCGATGACGAATTAAAACCACACAATACACAATCGAAGACCAGTAACGCGAAAAATATTGAAACTACATTTGGAGCAGCTAATGAATCTGATGAGCTTACAGAAACTGTATCCGCACAGCCGTCTGATCATCTTCAGCAATCGTCTGTAATTAATGCTATACCCAAATCTCACCGCACCAGAAAATCGACGAAGAACAAAAAGTCCAAATCAACTGCTTTCCAGCTTGAAAATAAAAGTATAGAAACTACGCCGAGTCAAAATCAGAATGTCAATGCGAATGTCAAGGATGGTCGAGCATCAACAATTTTATCAACTGAGATAAATGATGTCGATTTACCAACTCGAAACGGAGCGGCAATTAATTCGACTATCGACAACCAAAGTGTCGCAATTGTCAAAAATTCAGATAACTCGGTAAGTCCAGAGCAAAAATTTGCTGCAGTTCCATCATTGAATTTACTGGATATTCAATTACTGAATTATTCTGAAGATACAGAGATGGTTTCGGATGTTCCTAAATTGGCAGTCGAGGAAATGGATGGTAAGAAGCCTTCGAAAGTAGCCTTGTATGCATTTGCTGGAATTAATTCGTCAGCACTTAAAATGAAAAATGAGAAAACGACTAATTATTCTTTAACGGGTTATGATCAGTTTCATACCGGGTATCAATTCGGTTTGGGAAGTACGATTGATATACATTCAAAATTGGCCTTAGTCGGTGAGCTCGCTTACACATCCTATCGCAATATCAGTCAGTACAACGCAGACTTTTATTATGATGCTAGTGATGAAGTTTATAACCTAGACGGAACTACTGACTATGTCACAACATTAGTCGTGGAGTCACCCATGCATAAAATGCAGGAAAACGCAACATTTCGTGTAGACAATCAAAATATTCTGAATGATGATGTGCTCAATAATGATTCGCGTATAGAATATAATTTTAAAATAGTCGAGTTATCGCTAGGCGCGCAATATGAAATTGCATCATGGAATCGACTGAGTTTACAAGCAGGTTTGGGTGTGCGAAATCAATTCGTCACGCGCGTTGCGGAAAAAATGGATATGAATATATATCATCAGGGTAAGACGATGCTGTCCCAAACTAGCAAAACCAAAACAATGTCTGATGTAAATCGATACATGATCTCAGGTTATGTCACGCTCGGACTTTCTTATAAAATGAATGACCGAATTTCATTACTACTTAATAGTGGATATGATCATGGTTTTTCTTCTCTGCGTGTGCATGAGGGTTCTAATTCACCATCTATTTATTTGCGGAGTATAAAAGTGCAAGCTGGAGTCCGATATAATTTTTGATAGCTACAAAAAAAAATTCCGCTTCTCAGACGAGAAACGGAATTTTCAAAGATTAGGAATGTACATTTTGTGGAGAATTAATACACAATTTAGATGCACATTCGTAAATAGTTCTTATTATGCCATTTGCAATTCATGCTTACCTTCATACACCTCTTCAACTAATTTACTGTTAAAGGCTGGTAAATCATCTGGATTACGGCTTGTGACAAGGCCTTCATCGACCACGACACGCTCATCTACCCAATTCGCTCCGGCATTCACCATGTCTGTCTTGATCGATTTAAATGATGTTATTTTCCGACCTTCGAGTACGTCGGCTTCAGCTAAGAGCTGTGGTGCATGACATATAGCGCCAACCGGTTTTTTATTCTCGAAGAATGAACGAATGAATTTAATGGCGTCTTTATTGGTTCTGAGTTTATCAGGATTGATCACTCCACCCGGGAGCATCAAAGCATTGTAATCACTGTGATTCACACTATCAATTGTACGATCCACGCTTATTGGCGCACCCCAGTTTCCTGCATCCCATGATTTAATCTGACCAGAATTTTCCGATATAATATCGACCGTCGCTCCTGCTTCTTCAAGCGCTCGCTTCGGCTCAAATAATTCACTTTTTTCAAATCCGTCTGTAGCTAAAATTGCTACTCTTTTTCTCTCTAAGTTTTCCATAATTTTAATTTTTTTGTATTAAACAATAATTAATTGATTTCCTTTTGACAGGAAAATCAATGCTATTTGATAAGCATTTCACCTATAGGACATGTATACCCTGTCGTTTGTTCGCTAACTCATTGAAAATCTTATGATTACGTTCGATTTAATCCAATTCGAGAACCTAGCTATTCACTGGCATAACTCGATCATAGACGATTTAGACGATATTATAGTCAATTCGAAATTAATCTAAATGACGTGGAACATTGAAGCCTAATTGTGCATTTATCATGTTCTATCACTTAAATAAATTGGGAGCGAACGTCGATGAATGAGCGAGTCCGAGAAAAACTTGAAATATTAGCCGATGCTGCAAAGTATGACGTGTCATGCGCTTCGAGTGGAAGTAAACGAAAAAATACGAAAACAGGTTTGGGCAATGCTACTGGCATGGGTATTTGTCATACATATACGCCAGACGGTAGATGTGTCTCACTATTAAAAATTCTTTTAACCAACTTTTGCATTTTTGATTGTGCATACTGCGTGAGTCGAAAGTCCAATGATATTAAGCGAGCTGCATTTACGGTTAAGGAAGTAGTTGACCTGACAATGAATTTCTATCGAAGGAATTACATAGAAGGATTGTTTCTCAGTTCTGGCATATTTAAAAATCCTGATTATACGATGGAGCGCTTAGTCCGAATTGCGAAAGAGCTGCGGACACAGCACAAGTTCAATGGATATATACATCTCAAGACCATTCCGGGAGCTAGTGAAGAACTCATGCACGAGGCCGGACTATATGCGGATCGATTAAGCGTGAATATCGAGATGCCCTCTGAACTCAGTTTGAAGAAGGTGGCGCCGGAAAAGAATTATAAAGAGGTCCTCGAACCGATGGCCTATCTCAAAAAGAAGATCACTGAACACAAAACCGAGCGTAAGAAAACAAAAAAAGCACCTCTATTTTCACCGGGAGGTCAGAGTACACAATTGATCGTTGGTGCTAGTCCGGATAAAGATTTACAAATATTGAGTCTGGCGAATTCGCTCTATAAGCAAAAGTCATTGCGTCGCGTCTATTACTCCGGATACATACCGATCAGTTCAGATAATCGATTACCCGCTATCGCCACTCCGCCACTTATTCGTGAAAATAGACTCTATCAAGCTGATTGGCTCATGCGTTTTTATGGATTTAAGTTTGATGAAATTGTTAATTCATCTAATCCAAATTTGGATTTAAACATGGATCCTAAGGCGGCTTATGCCCTTCGTAATTATCACGAGTTTCCGATTAATATTAATAAAGCTGCCTATCATCAAATACTCAGAATTCCAGGAGTAGGTGTCAAGTCGGCGAACAAAATCATCGCAGCTCGGCGATTTGGGGTTTTGCGAGAATCTCATTTAAAGAAGATTGGAGTTGTGTGGAAACGTGCTAAATACTTCATTATTTGTACAGATCGAAATTATGCGCACATTGGTCTTAAGCCTGAAGCGATTAAAGATTTAATATCAACTCCGCGTGGCGCATTTAAAAAGCCAGATCCGAATCAGTTAAGTTTGTTTGAATAACTGATGGAGAGCAGCATACAACTGACATATGACGGTACGTACGAAGGGTTGATAAGCGTCGTCTTTGAGGCGTATCGATTAAAATTGAACGTAGAAAAAATTGTCCCCTTGGAAGAGGTCATTCCAGATTTATTTGCACAAGAGATGCATGTGGAGACAAATCTTGAGCATGTCGATCGAATATTTAAGGCTTTAAAGGCAAAATTAGGCAGTAAAGGTACTAAGCTGATTCATCGAGCATTTTTATCGGAGCAGCGGGGCATTGAAATGAATATCTATCGTGTCATTCAAAAAACGTTTAAATACGCCCATTCCATTTTAGAGAATTATGCTGATGACGATGTTCTCAAACTACATCAAATAAATAAAAAAATATCTCGAGAAGTTCATCGTATGCACGCGTTTGTGCGCTTTCAAGAAACGACTGGTGGATTGTACACGGCGCTAGTCAACCCAGATTTTAATGTATTACCCCTAATTGGAGATCACTTTAAAAAACGCTATCCAGCTCAACATTGGTTGATATACGATACGATTCGACATTATGGAATCGCTTATTACGGAAATCAGATCGAGTACACAACAATCGTAGAAAGTGACCATCAACGGATAGAAGAATTATTAAAAAATAACATTACTGCAGACGAAGCCCAATATCAATCGTTATGGAAAAGCTATTTTGAACATGTAAATATTCCTGCCCGTGTAAATATGAAACTACATATTCAACATGTTCCCAAACGTTATTGGAAGTATTTGATCGAAAAGGCGGTTTAGGTTTTAGCGTCATACTTTCAACCTCGAAAAGTATGATGTCTCACAGTGATTCTAAACTTTCATATCGCCTTAAAATCTTCACAGTATTTCATTTTGCGCCATATAAAATCACAGCACTTCACGAATCATATTTGCATATATCAAATATTAATCGTAATATTGCGATATAACAATGAAATGTATGGGACTAACACGAACCGACATCTTTACTGATCAACAGAATGCGCTAGCAGCATGGGCCAAGGCGCTTGGTCATCCTGCTCGTATAGCCATACTTCAGCATCTGATCAAATCAAATACCTGCATATGCGGCGATCTTGTAGAGGAAATTGGCCTGGCGCAAGCCACCATTTCACAGCATTTGAAGGCTCTAAAAAATATCGGTTTGATCAAAGGGACGATCGAAGGGACGAGTATGTGCTATTGCATCGATCAAGACGGATGGCACAAATTGCACAGCTTACTCGGTGATTTTTTAAACCCTAGACGATTCAATATAAATTGCTGTTAATTATTAAAAAATAAATCTTATGACTTTTTCCGAACTGATATTAGCATTAAAACAAGTTGATAAAATAAAGTTTCAATTACCAAATGGCAAGTCCGTTCCGGCACACTTTCATGTCACAGAGGTGGGCGTGGTGACAAAAGAATTTGTCGATTGTGGTGGAACATATCGAAAAACACAACAACTGAATTTACAACTTTGGAGCTCGATTGATTTTCATCATCGACTCAAGGCAGATAAATTAATTGACATTTTATCTATGACACAAGACAAATTATCAATTACTGACGAAGATTTACCTATTTCCGTAGAGTATCAAGGTAGTACTATAGAATTGTTTGAATTAAAATTCGATGGTCAGACATTTCAACTGACATCGACTTCTACGGATTGTCTTGCCAAGTCAGATTGTGGTGTTGAGAAAGTAAAAGAAACAGTAAAAGAATTAGCAACCGCTTGTTGTACGCCAGGTGGTGGGTGTTGCTAGGTGGTATTAACTATGAAGGATTCACCACTCGAAACGTCAAATTGATACGAGGCGAGATCACCTTCTTCGTTTTTGCGATTTGATTTTTCCAAAAGTGTTGCGTCACGCCTTCCATCAGTAGAAAACTGCCATTCGTCAATGGGATGTTCACTTTAGGTTCATCCAACCTATGTATATGTTTCATCTGAAATGTTCTAGTCGCGCCAAAACTCACAGAAGCAATCGTTGGATTGACGCCTAATTCTTTTTCGTTGTCCTGATGCCAGCCCATGCTGTCTTGTCCGGATCGGTACAAATTTAATAGTACACTCGTGAACGAAACATTCGCTTGATCTTCAATCTTTGATTTTATATAAAGTAAATCTTCATTCCATGGATGCGGTGACATGCGAATACCCGAATAGATGTAACTGAGCTCTGGATCTCCGTAATAAGCTGTTAACCGCGGAACTTGGTGGACTTTGCCAAACATTTTTATCTCATCTTGCTGCCATTTTATTTCATCTGTTAATCGATCCAATAATTGATCACTCTTCGCTGATGAAAAAAACTTTTCATAAAAAGTCACTTTGGCGTCCGGGATATCGAAACTCAATTTTTTCATGGCATATATAAAATAAAAATGCGCACTTCGTATTTACCGAAGTGCGCATTAATTTAATCAATTATAAATAATTTTATTTTACAATCAATATTTTCTGAGTAAAGAATTTATCTTGATTTTCGATAGTAATTGTATACGTACCTCCGACATAAGTCGCCATGGGTATTTGAACTGCTCTGCCTTGCGTTTCTTGAAGTAACACCAATTTTCCTTGTAAATTATATACGCGAATAATTGATTGCTCACTCATCGTTTCTGGTAATTCAACGTTTAAGTTCTCCATTACTGGTACAGGATACATCATGATATCATGATCAGCAGCCGAAAGTACATTCACACCAGAGTTGGCTTCACCAAACTTCACATCATCCCAGAAGAACGTTTGTTCCCCAGCGTCGGCACCTGTTGTACCAAAGTTGAAGAATATTACAACCTTATCATAGGTGGCTCCAGGATCGAAGGCTGGCGTTCCATCAACTTCATTCAAAAAGTCAAATTCTATGGTCTCCCACGTCATCGCGACTGTCGTCAACATCTGGGTCTCAACGGATTCAGCGCCATTTATTGAGTTTTCAACTTTTAATCGCACAGGTATCCCTGCTTCAGGCGACCATACACGGATATTCATTTTACTATCCGTCATTGTCAACGGAATTGGGGTAGTAAAGCCATCTACTCCTAACACGGTTCCAGCAAATGTCATAGCTCCGTCTGATCGTACAGTTTGAGCGACATTATTCGTTGGATCGGTTGGATCGACTACCACTGAGGTAGCATTACCTGCAAAATCAATAAAAATGAAATTCGCAGTATCGGCTTCGAAAAGAACAGGTAGCTCAAATGGATCTGGAGTCACCATGACAAATTCGACGTCATCCCAGAAAAATATTTGTTCGCCCGCATCTGCACCTGTCACTCCAAAATTGAAAAAGACAACAACCTTATCATACGTTAAAGCAAGATTTAGCGGCTGAGTGCCCATCGCCTCATTTGAGAAATCAAACTCAAGTGTTTCCCACTGCATAGCGACAGTTGTCACAGCCTCTGTTTCCACACTCTCAGCACCATTTGCAGCATTTTCAACTTTCATTCGGACAGGAAGCCCTGCAAGTGGCGACCATACACGCATTGACATGGTTGTAGATCCAGCCATGAAAGGGACCGGTGTAGCCAATCCATCACCGATAACTGTTCCGGCAAATGTCTCAGCAACATCTGTACGAATCGTCTGAGCGACATTATTTGTAGGATCGGTTGGGTCGACTATAACAGAAGATGCAGCACCTCCAAAATCGACTAAATCGAAAAGGGCTGTATCCCCTTCGAACCGCACAGGCAAATTAGGAAGCATAGGCCCACCAATGACGAAATCAATATCATCCCAATAGAATGTTTGCTCTCCTGCCATTGCTCCGGTAGCGCCAAAATTGAAAAACGCAACAACTTTATCATACGTAAATGCAAAGTTGATTGCGGCTGTTCCCATGGCCTCATTAGAAAAATCAAACTCAAGCGTCTCCCATTGCATGGCAACAGTAGTCAATGACTCTGTTTCTACGCTCTCTGTATTATTAGCGGCATTTTCCACTTTTAATCGCACAGGTATCCCTGCTTCTGGTGACCATACGCGCATAGTCATCGTTGTCTGACCAGGCGTGAATGGAATTGGTGAAGCTAGACCGTCACCGACAACAGAACCAGCAAACGTTTCTGCCACATCAGATCGAATCGTCTGAGCGACATTATTTGTAGGGTCTGTTGGGTCAACTACGAAAGATGAAGCTGCTCCACCAAAATCGATAAACGTGATGAGTGCCGTATCGGCCTCAAATGTTATTGGTAATGATGGGAGCGATGGACCAGTCATAACGAAAGCCAAGTCATCCCAGAAGTAAGTTTTTTCGCCAGCCACAGCACCTGTCGTTCCAAAGTTGAAAAAGACAACGGCCTTGTCATAAGTCCCGTTGGGGTCAAATGCTGGTGTTCCTGCTACATTGTTTGTAAAGTCAAATGTGAGTGTTTCCCAGGCACCTGCCATGGTCGTATTTATTTCTGTTTCAACACTTTCTGCACCATTTGCTGCATTTTCAACCTTTAATCTCACAGGGGTATTCGCATCAGGTGACCATACGCGCAATGTCATCGTCGTAGATGTGGATGTAAATGGAATCGGCGAAGCAAAGCCATCACCCAAGATCGTTCCGGCAAATGATTCAGCTCCTGCTGTCTTTATCGTTTGTGCAACGTTATTCGTCGGGTCCGTTGGGTCGACGACAAACGAAGATACTGCTCCTGCGAAATCGATGAAATTAAAACTTGCTGTATCCGCCTCAAATGTCACAGGTAGATTAAAAGGCGCTGGACCACCACTGATAAAGTCAAGATCATCCCAGAAGTAAGTTTTTTCGCCAGCCACAGCACCTGTCGTTCCAAAGTTGAAAAAGACAACGGCCTTGTCATAAGTCCCGTTGGGGTCAAATGCTGGTGTTCCTGCTACATTGTTTGTAAAGTCAAATGTGAGTGTTTCCCAGGCACCGGCCATGGTCGTATTTACTTCTGTTTCAACACTTTCTGCACCATTTGCTGCATTTTCAAGCTTTAATCTCACAGGGGTATTCGCATCAGGTGACCATACGCGCACGCTCATCATGGTTGATGAACTTGTAAATGGCACCGGTGAGGCTAAGTCAAAAAACGTACCTGCAAACGATTCGGCAGCTGCTGTTTTAATTGTTTGAGCCACATTATTCGAACTATCTGTGGGATCAACAACAAACGAAGACGCCGCACCTGCGAAGTCTGTCAGTATGATATCAGATGTATCAGCTTCAAATTGAATGGGTAAATTAGCTTGTGAAAAGCACAGTATGCTCAGAAACATACATGATAGGAGTATACTTATTTTCATAATTTGGAAAAGATTTGATGAGTAAAAAAATAAATCAGTTGTAATATGTAGATCACTGTCTTTTGTGAAGCTTATTGATTGAGTAATCTTCAAGTTATTTGCTTCGCGAAAGGCCTATGATCGACCAACCCTAAATATAGGACTATTTACAAAACTAATTTGTGCGATAATAGACTAGACATTGTATCTTGTATATGACTTGTCAATAAACTTTGATTTTAATCCTGCTTCTGCCGTATTTGGTAAAGTATAGGATATCGAATAATAAAAAGTTGCGCTCTATTCATTCGAAACGACTCAATGGAACAATTCATATGATGAAATTCACTTATATATTTACCTTGCTTTTTTTCTGCATATGGGGTTGCAAGCCCGAGCAATCTCAACTGATGCCCGTAACTCAAGACTTTTGTAGTGAGATCCATGCTACGGAAGACATGACAATGGACGATGCATTGTATGCGATTAAAGATTCCATGGTCAATCAGACCGGCGTATTTGTGCTTGAAGAAGGGAATACCTCGTTACTCTCTCGCGCATGGTTGAGTGAACATGCAGCGTCAACGATTGATGTCCAATATTTTATTTTTTCGACAGACAATTTAGGCTTAATAGCATGTGATTATTTGGTGCGCGCTGCTGATCGTGGTGTAACTGTCAGAATAATTGTCGATGATATCATGGTCGACGCTGAAGTGTATGACATTGTCACACTCGATGCTCATCCCAATATTGAAATAAAAATTTATAATCCGGGTGTCAATTTGGGTCGTAATTTATTTCAAAAAATACAAAAATTTACGACTGATTTTCGTTCCGCCAATCAACGTATGCACAATAAAACATTTATTGTTGATAATAAAATTTCCATTACTGGTGGTCGCAATGTGCAAAACGAATACTTTGATTTCGGCCATGAGTTTAATTATCTCGATCGGGATGTTTTATTACTTGGAAATATTGTACCGACGATTACAAATTCTTTTAATGATTTTTGGAATTACGAACAGAGTATTCCGGTTAATGAACTGATCGAGACTAAACATCAAATTGCATATGATTCTACCATATTTGATCCACTCCATCAGTATGCTTGCAATCCCGAAAATTTTAGACCGGAGGTGCGAGAGGAGATTCGGCGTTTACCAGAAGTATTTGGTCAGCTGATCGATGAAAAGGCGATAGTGTGGACGGATAGTGTATTTTTTATTTCAGATGATCCTGGAAAGAATGACGGAACTGAAGGCTTGGGAGGAGGAGGTCAATCTACGACGGCATTGATGAATTTAATTCAAGAGGCACAGCATTCTGTTACGATTCAGTCGCCATATTTAGTGACTACGGAATTGAGTCGCGATTTATTTAAGGCCACAGTAGACCGAGGAGTGACTGTCCGTATATTGACCAACAGTCTTGGATCGACTGATAATCTCGAAGCTTTTAGTGGATATCAGCGCGATCGGGAAGAGTTGCTCGAGACGGGTGTCGAGATATATGAATTCAAACCAGATGCGGCTATTCGGAGAGAGCGTATGAAAAGTATTCTTACGACCGACCAAGATTTTTCTCCAATATTTGGCTTGCATACGAAGACGATGGTGGTTGATGATCATATCTCTGTCGTCGGAACATTTAATTTAGATCCAAGGAGTGCAAATTTGAATACGGAGTGTTTAGCCATCTTTTATTCCGATGAAATTACCGCTAGAATAAAGGAAAATGTCGATCAAGAAATGCTTCCCGAAAATGCCTGGCGAGTGACTAAAGATTTCAATCCAGATAAAGAAGTTAGCTCTATGAAAAGAGTAAAGACCTGGACCAGGAAAATATTACCTAAAGATATTTTGTAAGATTTATCGACGGTACTATTTTTTCATCCGTGGATTAAATGGCAATGACCATTTGCGCTTGACTGAAAAGTAGCGAATCGCTATAACTACACTTATCGAGATAAATATATGTACTTCGCTTTGCGGCAAAAGTCGATCTAAAATATAATATGTCAATGCACCGGCTAAACACGCCGTTGCATAAATTTCACGACGGAATATTAAAGGCACACGATCGCACAATACATCGCGAATAATTCCACCAAAAACCGCCGACACCACTCCCATCAATATGGCAATGATTGGCGAGAGTCCAGCATTTAACGTTTTTTCCAAACCTAAAACGGTAAACAAACCTATTCCGACCGTATCAAAAATAAAAATGCCCTTTCGCAATCGCCTTATGGCGTCCAAAAAGAAATAGCAAATAGGAATACTCGCAAAAATCACTAGGACATAATTCAAATCAGTCATCCAACCGACGGGTGTTTTTCCGATCAATACATCTCTCAATGTTCCACCCCCAATAGCCGTCACCGCACCAATAATGGTTGCTCCTACGACATCAAACTTATTCTTCACAGCGGTCATCACACCACTTATGGCGAACACGAATGTTCCGGCCAGATCGATTGCATATAAAATAGTCACAGTACAAAGGTACCAGCCTTATTTGATTACAGGATACAAAATATGTATGTCTGGTATTTTCATTTAGCATTTTTTATGACATCGATGAATCAAACTATTTTAGGCACGCAAATATCGTATTGCGTACAGCATATCACGTAATGCGTTTTTCTGACACATCATTTCCGTACCTTGTGACGTTTAATTCGTGAAACAATCGACAACTATTTATGAAGAATATCATCTATACTCTCATCATTTGTACTTTGGGCATATCAGCATGCGGCAATGACGACGACGGGAGCGGGGCGCAACTTGAAATGGACATTCAGCTCATCACCGATTATCTCGACGACAACAGCTTGACGGCCGAGCGAACTGAAAGCGGCCTACATTTTATTGTTTCAAGGGAAGGAAGTGGCCCAAACCCCACCATTCAAGATGAAGTGACGGTTCGTTACCGAGGTTATTTTTTGGATGGGACTGAATTCGATGCGACTGAAGGAAATAATACAATTTCTTTTCCATTGCGTGATGTCATACAAGGATGGCAGGAAGGAATTCCTAAATTTAAAGCTGGTGGATCTGGCATACTGTTAATACCGTCGGCGTTAGGATATGGGACAAGCGGATTCCTCTCAGTTCCGCCAAATACTGTCTTATTGTTTGACATCGACCTTGTATCATTTTAATTAAAAAGATTTATTATGAAAAATTTATTTGGGTGTTTATTGGTAGTTATTTTATTCATTGGTTGTTCGGGTGAGAATAAAGAAGAGGTAAAAATAGAAATCAAAGAACCCGTTATTGAGAATAAAACTACTGAGCCCATTCAATCAGACGTTTCCAATCATTGCTTTGAAATCGACAATGATGATGGAAAAATAGTTTTGAATTTTGTTGATAACAATGGAAATGTGAACGGTGATTTATGGATAAAATCGAAGACCGAACCGCTCGTTGATGCTAAAATTACGGGAAAAGACCACAGTGGCGATTATGTTCTCGACGTGAATTATGAAATCAAAGGAAAAAAATATAACGAGAAAATGATTTTGAACTTTGATAGTCAGTCTGGTCATTTAGCACGTTCGGGAACGGTCATGGTGGATAAGAAAAAAGAGGAACGCAATACAGGTAAAGGAACAATGGATGTCCTTAAGCGCATCGATTGCAGATAAACTTTAATAATAATGAGTCGATTCACTTACTTTCGTCCATTAGCAACATACGCGATCGGCTTCATTTTAACTTTTTTTGGACTTGTAAATGACGTCCGAGGACAAGGCTCTTCTGAGTCACTTATAAGTCAAGGCGTCACATTTAGCGCGGGATATTATGGAAACTATTTCATCAATCCCGGCCTGATTGGTGGTGCAGAAATACCCATTCATTCTAAAATAAAATCCAAGCGTAACGGAAAGCGTATTGGCTACACTTATTTCATCGGAAACCACGCCGGTGGATATTGGGACCCACTTAGTCACGTAGGTCTATTTGGTAATAGCGGCCTGTTTATTCGAAAAACAAATGAAAGAAATAAACAATTGACTTACAGCGTCAGCCCGTTGAGTTATTTCCGATCTTTCCTACCTGAAACATATGAAGTGGATGACAACGGCAATGTCGAACAAGTGAAACTTCCCGGGCGCGGATACTATGCACCGGGATTTACGGTCGGTTTTGGAAAACAAAAAATAAATAAAAAGTTTGCGGCTTATCAGTTAAACCTTCATATGCTTTTTTTAATAAATTATAATCATGCATTTCTACCAACATTAAATATTGAGTTTGGGTACCGATTTCATCAAAAGAATAAAAAGAGTAGGCGATGAAATACTTTTTATATATATGTTTGGGTTTGGCACTGATAAGTTGTAGTCGTGAGGACTTGAGTGATATTAAGGATATTATCTATGTCCGCAATGCAGGTGCCGACATGCCTGCATATATTCACGGTAATGGAGCATCGGGCATATTCATTATTCTGCTTCATGGTGGACCTGGTGGGAATGGATTGCAGTATCGTTCTGGTTCTTGGTCTGATGATCTTGAATCGCGATACGCCATGGTATATCTGGATCAGCGAGGTCAAGGCATGGCGCAGGGGCACTTTGATGATAGTGATGTGACCGTTGAGCAGATGGCCGAGGATGTTGCGGATTTAGCGCGAATTGTCAAGCATAAATATGGTTCAGAAAGCAAGGTTTTCTTAATGGGTCACAGCTGGGGTGGGACACTTGGGTCTACGGTCATGGTGACCGAGGATTATCAATTTTTATTCGATGGCTGGATAGAGGTTGACGGCGCGCACGATTTTCCTCAAACATATCGTGGTGGCATTCGACAATTTCAGCGTATCGCTGCTGAACAAATTTCAAGGACGAATAATGTGGACTTTTGGCAAAGTTCACTCGATCGAGTGAACGACTTGGATACAAGTATTGTGGACTTTTCTTATATCAATAAGAGAGCATTTGAAGCCGAAAGTAAGTTGCAAGATGCGAATGTTATTAATGAGTCCGATGAAACTGATGCCATTCGATCGCTGTCAAATATGATATTAAAAAACAATCTTTTTACGACGACCTTGGCAGGATTACAAACCGCCAATCAACTTACGGATAATGGTTTGCAAATGTACAGCGTCACCGATCAACTTTCAAATATTGAAATACCTACACTTTTATTATGGGGTCGATTTGATTTAGTTGTTGCACCCGAACTTGGAGAGACGGCATTCGAGCGCATCAGTAGTTCGGATAAAGAATTATTTATTTTTGAAGCGTCGGGGCACTCGCCTATGATTACGCAGCCGGATATTTTTGTAGAGGTAGTTTCTAGATTTATCGATCGGCAATGAACGTAAATAAGGCCCAAACGCATTTTGCATTTGGACCTTAATTTAATTCAGTCTATTTAATAAAATTAATTAGTCTATCCGATCCAATATAGATTGAATTTGAGCTTGTTGCGCATCGATTATGGCCTGCTGCTCTTTTACTGCTTCTAGCAATACGGGAATCACCATATCGTAATTCACAAAATGCTCGCCAGCGTCATTCATCTGAACGGCTTGTGGAATTACTGTATTTAATTCCTGTGCGATAAACCCAACGGCCTGTTGCTCTTCAGCGCCTTTCGCGTTCTCATCATCATTATTGGAATAATTATAGCTGAATCCGTCAAGCTGCATAACTTTGTCCAGCGCATTTCCTATTGGCTGAATACTATTCTTGCGATTACGGTCACTGGCGACCCATGTTCCTGAATTGTTTAAATACACTTTTAGCGCACCGTCATCATGTGGGATATTATCCGTGCCTCCATTATATGAGTCTTCGTCTAAAAAATAAGCTATTGCCGTAGGCTGTCCTGGTGCACCGTCACCGGGACTCCAAAATGTCAAATGATCTCCGTCTCCATAAACACCAGCAGATTCACTACTACCTTCTTTACTGGCCATGATAAAATGATCACCGCCATCACCAAAATCTTGTTCACCTGTGCTATGTTCCCAGAGATCGTCGTTGATGATAACCATTTCATCGTTGACGCTACGCTTTAGTGCAAGGTTTCCGTCGGCTTGCAAAGACATCAATTCTTGGGCTGATGCCCCAGCAGGAATCCAAAGCCAGTTGAAACCTTTTCCTTCTGCTCCACCAGCGCGTGTATCAATTCGTGAAATAGCTCCATCATAAGATGAGTTGACTGTTCCTCCGCCATTCCCCCAATTAACAGACATATTATAAATAACTTCGCCAACATTACCCGATGTCTCCACTTCCAAGTTTGCGTATACATTCTTGGCAGATTGGAACAATCGAATACCTCTGCTAACATTACCGTTGGTATTGATACGCATATCGCCACCAACTAAATCTAGTTGTTCTTGCGGATTGTTTGTGCCTACGCCTAATCTATTTGTAGCATTGACGTAGAATAATCCATTCCCATCAACACGAAAATTACCTGTTGTATTACTTATACCTAATAAATCAACGTCTCCACCAAAATAATTGAGATAAAGAATACTCCCTGCTGTTCCATTACGCGCTTGAATTTCGTTATTGTCCAATGATAAATAAGTGCTAGTCGGATTACCTATCCAAGCATAGCCTGTGTTGTGTGTGCTTGAGTTAAAACTGCCTTGATTCACCTCGAGACCCACCTGACCATATGACAAATAGCTTAGACTGAAAAACAACATGCAGAGCAGCATGTTTCTAAAAATAAAATTACGTTTCATTTTTTATTAATTTATGTGAAAAAATATGAAAACGTCATTCAAACTAATAAAATGCTTTCACTTTAACTCATAGCACGGCCAATAATATCAAACAATCATTCAATAAAATAAATATTAATTAGCATGTGACTATGACTTCAAATGTCGTAGTTTCCGTTTTTAGAATATTCGGACTATTCTATTAGTGGAGAAGATTACTTTATTAATAGCGTTCCTCTACGAGAATGGTGCCAGCGGGTCCGAAAAAGGGATCAGCATTGCCATTATTTGATCGGCCAAATATTTGAATCGTATACGTTCCTGCAGGGAGATTTTTGAAAATAGCTTGAGCTGTGATAAACTCCCATGTACTATTCTCGGCTACTGCACCGGGACATTGCCGATGTGCCGTCTGGCCAGTAATACGCAATTCATATCTAACAAAATTTGGTGAAGTAGAGGTGCTATGCCGTGCCAACGTTTGCAAACTCGCGTCGATCAAGGTTTCATTTTCATCTTTTGTAAATGTGAGAGATGGTCCGACAGCCGTCCATGTTGTATTCTTAACAGTAGGGTTGGCCGTGTTGAGATTGGTGCGAATGCTAAAATTCTGAGGCGAAATTGAAGGGTTCGGTACCCGAAGAAGCCTTCCATCCGAATTGACACCGACAAATTCCTGACCTGTTCCCGTTAAACTCGACATCAATACGTTTCCACTTGGTTGTAATAATAATATATCGTTCGCGGTATTCCCCGTCAAATCGGAATTAGATGAGACGGACAAACCTGTTTCGTTGGCACTTCTGATGACGAATTCAGTACCTGTGCCAATTGCATCCATGTTCGTAAACTTAAGCTCTGTGGTATCCGACAAATAACCATCGCTTCGAATTTTCAGCGTAGCATGATTCCCTCCTTCTACCGATAAGACCGCTGTATCGGCGTCCATGCTACCTTGGCAGAAGACCGTCGCAATGGAAAAAAATAAAAAAGCTTGAGTAAATAATAAGCTAAAGATTGTAGTAACGTTTTTCATGATTCAATTTGTAAATGAGTAAATAATAAAGCTTTTTGGAGCTTCTATTTATCACGTTGCAAACTAAAGTCAAAACGTTGCCTAGGAAACCGAAATTTTTTTAAAAACTCTTAGAAAACCTGAACAGGATATAGTGAGTTGAGTGAGAAAACGAGTCAGAGACTCAATCAGCCAACAGCGCACTATAAAACACAACCTCTCCAGCAAGCGTGCGATGTACAGGACACTTCGATGAAATCTCCAGCAGTCGCTGCTTTTGTTCGCCGGAAAGATCGCCGATGAATCGGAGCTTCTTGGTGATCTTATCAATCGACTTCTTTTTGTCTTCAGGATTTTCGACATCGTCATAATGTACCTTACTGTGCGATGTGTAAACATAGACCTCTCGTAGATCCCACTTCTTTCGGGCAGCATACATTTTCAGTGTCATGGTTGTACAGGCAGCAAGGCCGGCATTAAGCAATTCATAAGGCGACATACCAAAATCATCACCGCCGACGGAAGCGGGCTCATCTGCAATTAAAAAATGATTTTCAGTTTGAATGGATGTGGTAAAATTATCATCTACAAGATCTAAATGCGCGACTAATTGCTCTCCATCCGGATCCAACATTTTACTTTCTTTTTTTGGAAAGTATCGATTCACCCAAGTTCCAATCACGTCGCCGACATATACGGCATCTGGTTTTTCGATTAATAAATGGTCTGCTGAATCAAGAGAAATAAAACTTTTTGGATGTTTAGCATGATGATATATTTCTTGTGCATTATTAATTCCGACTATTTTATCAAATGGGGCATGCAGAATCAACAAAGGCTTTTTAAGATTAGAAACTGTTTCTAACAAATTTTCTTTTTCAAACCCTTCGACAAATGATTTATTAATAGCGAACGGTCGACCACCGATATTTACCTCCGTTTTCTCATTTTCGGATAAGGCGTCCACTTGATGAATAAAATGATGCTTCACGTGATCCACGTGAGCAGGTGCGCCTATCGTGGCAATTGCACGAACGTCCGACTGCTTCGCTGCAGCTGTCAACACGGCGGCTCCTCCAAGTGAATGCCCCACATACAACTCAGGTGTGCCATGATTTTCCTTCATATAGTCATGGACATCTAGCAAGTCAGTGACGTTAGCAGAAAAATGGCTTTCGGCAAACTCTCCCTCGCTCTTTCCCAAGCCAGTAAAGTCAAACCGTAAGACACCAAACCCATGACCGGTCAGGGCTCGACTGATAAATTTCACGGCATTGAGATTACCACTACACGTAAAACAATGCGCAAAGATGGCATAGTAGTTGGGCTTTTGGTTTGCAGGAAGTTCGAGATGCGCATGTAGTAAGTGTCCGCTTGAGTTTTTGATCTTGAGTCTTGTGCTATTCATTGGTGGAAGATACGCAGATGTGCAAAAACCGCATAAATCTATGTAAAAGGCCAGACGATGATGGATTGCAAAATGGAATAAAACTTGTGGTTAGGTCATTTAATTTCAGCATATTTATCAGCTTAAATGAAGTCAAAACTCAAAACGTTAAATCAATTCGCCCTGTGGACCAGCATCCTAGGTATGATCGCGTTCATATACGACTTTGGATTTTCGCAATCAGTCTTTGTCGAACAACTGATCGATGGCTTTTATTTTATCGTGTTGGGTATTGGTCTCATCTCGACATTCGCCAGGTATTTTCGTCATAAGAAAATACGTTTTCGAAAAGTATTTGTTTTCGATATATTGTCTGTCTTATTTACGCTGTATATTTATTTCATGTATTTATTCATCGGTCAACCGTTTAAGACCGATTTAGCATTGGAAAATCCTATTTGGATCATTATAGCTGTGATCCTTACGTTTATCCGTGAAGTATCAGAGATAAAAGTCAATTATAATCGGACATACTTAAACCCGGCACAACTCTTCATACTCAGTTTTCTATTTATCATTTTCATTGGAGCCTTATTATTGCTATTGCCCAATGCAACGAAAGGCGGAATATCGTTTATCGACGCATGGTTTACGTCGACGAGCGCCGTGTGTGTGACGGGCTTGGCAGTAGTCGATACGTCAACACATTTTACCACTTTTGGTCAGTCGATCATTCTATTTTTAATTCAGACTGGAGGATTGGGTATATTGACATTCGCCAGTTATTTTAGCTATTTTTTCAAAGGCGGATCTACTTTAGAAAATCATCTCAGTCTCAGTGAGATAACTAATTCGAAAAAGATAGGTGAGGTATTTCAAACCTTACGTTATATTATCATTATCACGTTTACGATAGAAATTATTTCAGCAATATTCATATATTTTTCATTGGATCAATCAGTCATCGATTCGACTCGCGAGCAGATATTCTTCTCAATTTTTCATGCCGTTTCAGCTTTTTGTAACGCAGGATTTTCGACGCTATCCAACAGTCTTTATGAAACTGGATATCAATTCAATTACGGCCTGCAACTCATCGTGATTCTGACTTTCGTATTTGGTGGCCTAGGGTTTCCTATTGTGGTTAATATCATCGCTTATTTAAAACACACTTTTCGAAATCTGATGCGACGTCGTAAAAACGAAAAAAACTATCGTCCTTGGGTATTGAATATTAATAGTCGAATCACCTTAGTGACGACTGTATCGTTGATCATCATCGGATTTTTTGGATTTTTCATTATTGAATATAACAACACATTATCTGATCATTCGTTTTTTGGAAAAATAGTTACCGCGTTATTTCAAGCCACGACTCCTAGAACTGCTGGATTCAATACAGTGGATATGAATCAACTAACATTCCCTGCCATTATGCTCACATTTTTCCTTATGTGGGTCGGTGCATCTCCGGCATCGACAGGTGGAGGGATTAAGACGAGCACGTTTGCCATTGCTGTATTAAATATATTGGCATTGGCAAAGGGAAAAAATCGAATCGAAGTGTTTAGGAGAGAAATTACAGATATTTCGATTAAACGCGCGTTTGCCACTATTTCCCTTTCACTCGTTGTAATTGGATTGGGCATCATGATGATCACATTTTTTGATCCGGAAAAAGGCCTATTGAAAATCGCATTTGAAAGCTTTTCAGCTTACAGCACTGTCGGTCTAAGTTTGGGCATCACCGGGGATTTGACCCCAGCGAGTAAATTTATTATTATCATTGTTATGTTCGTTGGGCGTGTAAGTATGCTATCTGTCATGGTAGCGTTATTTAAAAAAGTCAGAGGCAAAAACTATCGCTATCCTGTTGAAGAAATTACCATTAATTAAATGCAATTTATATGAAATATATAGTCGTTGGTCTTGGAAACTTTGGTGCCTCCATCGCTGAAAAATTAACTGCTCAGGGAAATGAAGTGATCGGTATCGATAGTGATATGAATAAAGTCGAGACGTATAAAGAAAAGATTTCACACACCATCTGTATGGATGCGATGGAAGAATCAACTGTGTCTGGCCTGCCTATAAGTGAAACCGATGTGGTCATCATCGCTATAGCCAAAGACCAAGGCGCCAATGTAATGGCCACCGCGTTATTTAAAAACTTGCATGCAAAAAAGCTGATCAGTAGGTCGCTCAATAGCTTGCATGAAAAAGTATTACTCGCCATCGGTGTCGATAAAATTGTGCGACCAGAAGAAGAAACCGCCGAACGTTGGGCAAAAAAATTATCGTATGAAAATGTTGTAGATTCGTTTGAACTGGATGAAAACTATAGTATCGTCGAAATCAATATTCCGGAAAAGTTTATAGGTCAAACTATCGGAGAAATTCAACTCGGTGCGCGATTTCATTTGCTGGCACTGACAACTATCAAGCAAACAACTATCAAAAGTGCTATTGGAGACAAGCGGCGAAAAGATCAAATACAAGGCTTGGCTACGGCCGATACGGTTCTTGTTAAGGGTGATCGCCTGGTTGTATATGGTTTGAATAGCAGCGTTGAAAAATTTATAGAAGAATAATATTGCGATATATGTGAGATGACTCAATAAATCGTTATACGCACCCAGAAATTCAAAAACCGAAATCAACCAACATTGTATTATGCAATACTATTTTCTAATCATAGCCTTCTTGATACCAATAGTTATGAAGGGTCAAGACTGCCTGGAATTATACAAAGATAAGCTTGAGCCGAACTCGACGCTCATTTTATGTGAGCTGAACTATATAGTAAAAGAGCTTAATGACGGCCAACGTATTCTGAAAAGTTATTACCCAGAAAGCAAAGTTGTGCAACGCATTACGTTTAATAATGACTCCATGAATAATCAAAATGGCCTATTCGAAGAGCGGTGGGACGTCGGAACATTGGTTCGCAGTGGCAATTTTTTAAACAATATACAAGAAGGCAAATGGCTACTCAATACAAACGAATTTGGAATATTTAAAAATGGTAAAATGATGAGGAAAGCGCAATCCAAACAACCGCAGGTATTACGCCGATATTGCTTCTCGCTGCGATTCTCATTCATGGAGTTACGTGACTCACAACGTAGCATGTGCATGTAAACTCCTGCCAAAACGATTTCTGACAAGGAGTATGTAATCGACTTAGCTCGTCGAGGGTCGACACACGTGTAATCAATGTGAGGTCAGAAAAATAGTGATTAACAAGCCTCTTGAAGCTTGTCACCAAGCTTCTCGGACTTCGCTCTTTCAGTACTAAATGTTTTCTGCGTCGTAAATTGAATTTTCGTTTTCGTTTTTTGATATTAGATTCATATTAACCTTAGAGCAAATATATAAATAACTGGAAACTTGTTTTTTGCAGTCATTTATTACTTGCTCTTTTTCATTTATCTAACAATTCACCCTGAATAGCTGAAAAATTTTTCTTCAACCTGTTGACCTTTTTGACCTGTTACTCACTTTATATACAAGGCAAATTAGATAAAATCCAACCAATTAACTCAATAACCATGAGAAAATTTATTTTTTTGCTCCTCTTTTCTGGCTATTTTATTCAATCGGGATTAAGCCAGTTTACACGATTTAACTTTAATGATTTTCTAAACATCGAAACGCGAATTGCGGGCGAGATGTCCAATGAGCAAATGGTCGGATTGTCCGTTGGCATCATTCGCAATGGTGAGATTGCCCATCTCAAGGGATATGGCGTCATTGATCAATCAACCAATGAGAATGCTACCGAACATAGCATGTATCGTCTCGCTTCGGTGTCCAAGACCGTGACGGCTGTCTTGGCGCTACAATTAATGGAGGCCAATGACTTGGATTTCAACGAGGACATTCGCACCTATGTCCCCGAATATCCGGTCAAGCCCGAGGGTGTTATTACCACTGAAGAACTATTGTCAAATGAAAGTGGAATTATTCATTATTCAGGCACAGCAAATGGCCAATATTGCTCAGAACCATATGACGTCACTGCGAGAAATAATTATATAGCAAGTCATACCAACCACTATGATCCGGTAGCGGCAATAGATATATTTAAAAACCAACAAATTTGCTTTCAACCGGGAGAGCACTATCAATATACGACATGGGGATTTTGTTTGATGGCGGCCGTCATTGAAAGAGCCACGTCAAAATCTTATCAAGAATTGTTATTTGATAATATTGTCTGTCCACTGAATCTCCCAAGCCTGCAGATAGAATTTCAAGATAGGCGGCCTTATCCCAATGAGGTCACTGGTTATCGAATTAGTGGCGGGACTGTCCTACCACCAGCGCCTTCTATCGATTTGACAGATATTAGTTACAAGGTTGGAGGAGGAGGCCTTATTGGCTCAGTGACTGACTTGACGCTTTTTATTCAAGGCATCGTAAATGCAGATTTATTTACGGCTGCTACGAGAGATTTTATGGGTACTATTCATGTGCCAAATGATGGCGTTAGCAAGAACTATGGCTATGGGACATCTAGTGGTTTTAGGGATGGCTTGCGCTTGTACTGGCATTCAGGGAGTCAAAGTAAAACGGCTACCTTGATTTATTATTCACCCGATAATAAAAATGGCGTTGCCCTCATGTGCAATACCCAGGGTGTCAATCTTTTTACCCTCGCAAGATCGATTTATGATTTTTTACCATCCACCACACTCAATATGAGTCCTGTCTACACCGCTCCGGTTGCTGAATGGAATTATGATTCAGTAGTGAAAGAAGGCTTGTACGAATCTTCCGGCATCATTCAAGCAACCGGAAATATTCCAAACGGGCATGTCACTTTTGAGGCCAAAAATCTCATTGAATTAAATCCTTTATTCCAAGTAGATCTGGGGGCTGAATTTAAAGGGTTTATTAATAGTGGTTGTGAATAAAATAAATAATCTCCAAGCAAACACAGAAAACTCACTGGAATTACACATGGTGGCCAAGATAAACCCTCGTTCATGTGTTAGATATTTATTTTAAATTCTTTATCATAGACGACCAATACAATTCTTAATTAAAAAGCTGTAGGCGCGAAATGTGGTAGCCATGAATATAGGTCACGTTTGGCAGGATTTTATTCAATTTGTTTAACATCACTACCTTAACAAATGACGAATAACATGAAAATTGAAAACTCAATCGTTTTGGACACATTTGATTTAAATTACGATGACATTTTAATAAACATTTTTATCATAAGATGAGAGGCTAAATCTCATATTCTTTCAATTACAGAGAGCTACAAAATCCGGAACCTACCCATGGTTCAAAATAATCCGTATCTTTTCAATCTCAATTAATCAAATGACTTTTTCTGGTGGTGAGGACGGGACGAAACTGAGCAAATTTCATCGAAGTGTAGCTTGAAATTGGCCTGTTGGAGCCCGTTGAGCATCTATCCGATCAAGTCTAAACCACCTTACATGAAAAAATTAATAACAAAACTGTTATTCCTGAGTATTATTGGTCTAGCGCTCGCTGCGCACACGCAGGCCCAAGATGCCAGTATGATGGCAGATGAAAATGGCTGGCAGTCTCCTGATCAAGATATTTTGGACATACTTTATGCGCCTCAATTGCCCAGCACATCCATGTCTCCATCAAGAAAGTATCTGTTGATGACAGATCCAATTATCTACCCGTCACTTTCCGAGTTGGCCGGTCCCATGCTCAAACTGGCCGGGACGCGTGTCAATCCCAAAAACAACTACTACCACGGACGGCATGGTGGCACCTCACCGCGCATTCTTACCATCGACAATGGAAAGACGGTCACACTCAACATCCCCGATAATGCTGAAGTCATTTCAACTTACTGGATGTTTACAAAAAAGGGTTCACAGGGTGCTGAAGATCGATTCGCAATGGCTGTTGGTTTTGAGGATAGAATAGAATTGTGGATGGGAGATGTCAGCGGCCATGTGGAAAAGGTGCCTGATATCATACTCAACCCGCTGATGGATCAAGCGGTAAGGTGGTTTCCAAATAAACAACAACTGCTCATTAGAAATATAAATAATCGAGGTGTAGCACCTCAAAAATCGCCAGTCCCCAATGGCCCAAAAATATTAGAGGATGCCGGAGCTACTGCCCGATCCACCTACGAATCTAGAAACCTTCTCGAGACAGCTCATGATGATGAATTATTTACATATTACACGCAATGTGAGTTGGTTATTTATAATACCATGACAAAAGACAAAAAGGTCATCGGCCCTACTGCTTCCTATACCTCATCAAGCATATCACCAGATGGGAACTATCTTTTAATAAAACGGCTCAAACAACCATGGTCACATGAAGTAGGGTGGTGGCGATTTGCCAATGATACGGAGGTGTGGGATTTGAATGGCAATCTTATAAAAACAATTGTCAATCAGCCTCTGGCCAATGAAGTGCCCGTGCGCGGTGTCATCACAGGCCCTCGAAGCATCTTTTGGCAACCGACAGCCCCTCATACCTTGTATTGGAGAGAGGCCATGGACGGTGGCGATCCGATGGCACAAGCCGACTTTCGAGATAAATTGATGCGATGGGAGGCACCTTTCAATACCACACCTGAAGAAGTTTTCAAAGCTGAGCACAGAATTCAGTCTACCCTCTGGGGAGAAACAGATGGCATGCTGATGCTCTACCAGCGAGAACGCATGAAACGGTGGCGCTATGTCTGGCTCTTGGACGTCAACGAGGGCAGTTCTAAACTATGGTTCGACCTCAATGAAAATGATCGCTACAATGATCCCGGCCGACCTGTATTTACCCAATTGGACAATGGAAAATATGCGATTAAAGTGGAAGATGGTTCCATTTATTTTCGAGGAAGTGGTGGCACCAAGGATGGCGATCGTCCCTTCATTGATCGGCGGGATATTGAAACAGGAGACACCGAGCGCCTATTTCGATCCCATCCTGATAAATATGAAAACTTTATTGACTTTGCCGGCGAGCCAAATAGTTTTATCATGCGATCAGAATCTTCGACCACGGTTCCCAATTATTATTTGGCAACATTTGGAAAAACTATTGCAGCAGAAGCTGGTGAGGGAAATCGAGAAATTAATAAACGTCCGATTACAAAATTTGTAGACCCGACGCCGGAACTGCGTCAAATAAATAATAAAATTATTCGCTACGAAAGAGACGACGGCATAGAATTAAGCTTCCAATTATTATTGCCACCCGGATATCAAGAGGGCACCAAACTGCCGACTGTTGTTTATGCCTATCCTTTGGAATATTCTGGTGCCAAGACTGCTGGTCAGGTGCGCGGATCATCAAATCGCTTCATGCGTATTTACGGCCCATCACACAAGTATTTTTTAATGCGCGGATATGCCGTTCTTGACAACACGGCCATGCCAATGATCGGCGATCCGGAGACGGTCTATGATTCCTTTGTACCGCAGTTGGTAGCAGATGCTGAGGCGGCAGTGGCCAAGGCCGTCGACTTGGGCATTGCAGATCCAGATAGAATCGGCATCATCGGCCATAGTCACGGAGGTCTGATGGTAGCCAATTTATTAGCACATTCGGATTTATTTTGCGCCGGTATAGCGCGTAGCGGTTCTTATAATAAAACCAACCAGCCCTATGGATTCCAAGGCGAACGGCGGTCACTTTTTGAAGCGACCAAGTCGTATATTGATTGTTCCCCGACTTTTTTTGCTGATCAAGTAGATGAGCCTATCTTAATTATTCATGGCGACGATGACTCCATTCCCGGTACGTTGACATTTCAATCTGAAGTATTTTATGAAGCTGTGAGAGGGTCGGGTGGTACAGCGCGATTAGTTCTTTTGCCCTTTGAAGATCACGGTTATCGCGCCAAGGAGTCTATCGAACATGTTTTATGGGAACAATTAAATTGGTTTGATAAATATGTAAAATATCGGGAGGTCAGTGAAAATTAGATAAATTAAAATTATAAGGTGATGTCTCATTTTGATTGGCTACAACATTATTAGCACAATTGATTGAATCATACGTGCTCAAAACGATATTAATTTAGTCGACTCTAAATATGGGAAACAAGGATGTATATCCTCGGTACTAGAATCTTCACATTTTAACGTTCTATTCATAAGTCTACTGAAATTTTATTACATGAGATAATGTAAAATCTAACAGGTGACTAACAAAAGTTATATGGTGGGGGAATTGACATTAATGAGATAGACATAAAAGCACGTGTGACTGCGAAGTAAGACCGAGCTTACTAAGTTCGACATTTCATTTTCCAGAAATCATATTGAATAATATCACGTCTGATGAGCACTATAGCATCTGTCATCACGTTCGAACTTGATGAAAACAATAGTATCGTCGAAATCAATGTCCCCAAGAAATTCATCGGTCAGACGATTGGTGAAATTCAATTAGGCGCTCGGTACCATTTGCTGGCACTCACCACGATCAAACAGACAACAATCAAAAGTGCAGTTGGAGAAACTAGACGTAAAGATCAAATTCAGGGTTTGGCGACTGCCGACACGCTACTCCAGAAGGGTGATAGTTTAGTAGTTTATGGGCTAAACAGTAATACTGAAAAATTTATTAAAGATTAGTTCTGCGACACATATCAGACGAACTTATAAATCGTTATACCTTCCAGAAAATTAAATAATTGAAATTATGAAGTACGGTCATGTTTTCATTCTCTTCTTGCTACCTGCGCTACTCTTTGGTCAAGAATGCAGGGAAATTTACAAAGACAAACTTGAACCTAATTCGAAGCTCATTTCATGTGAGATGAATTATACCATTGAAGAACTCAGTGATGGGCAGCGGATTATTAAAAGATATTGGCCAGAGAATAAAGTCATCATTCAAAGGATAACGTACAATAGTGATACAATGAATAAACAAAATGGCCTATTTGAGGAGCGATGGGACGATGGGACACTTGTTCGGACTGGAAACTTTGTTAACAATATGAGAGAAGGTAAGTGGCTGTTGAATAGAAACGAATCAGGCGTATATAGAGACAATAGAAAGGAAGGAGTTTGGACAAAAATCAATTCCGACTCAACTCTTTTAGAAAGATTAAATTTTGTGGCGCATCAATTGCACGGAGAACAAATTTATTACGACACCCTGGGGCAAAAAAGGTATGTCGAGTTTTATGAAAACGGAACGTTGATCAGCACAACAGCCGATTCGAGTCAAATCGAAATTATGGAATTCCCTGTATTTCCAGGATGTGAAGATTCCGGACTTACCGGTGGAGAATTGCAAACTTGCGCGGGCAATAAGCTGCTGCGATATGTTTACTCAAAAATAAGATATCCCGAACGGGCAATTGCGAATAACATAGAAGGTTTGGCATTAGTACAGTTTTACGTTGATGTCAATGGTCAAGTGACCGATGTTCGCGTGTTGAATGGCGTATCTAAAGAAATAAAACAAGAAGTATTACGCATAATCCATGGCATGCCCACTTGGTACCCAGGAACGATCAACAGCAAACCGGCTAAAATAAAATATACACTCCCGATCAAATTTAAACTTCAGTAATTACTTACGTCATTTAATCAAATAATTCAATGAGATTTCAAATACGACTACTAGATATAAAATCAGTCGATAAAATAGATAACTATTGGACGGTTACTGACTATAGAAATTTGCTCGAGGCGTTTGAATATACTGATGGTGATAGCACGTCGGACGATGAGTTATTCGATATATTATCAATGGCCATTACCGATTATGAGCCGGCTGACGCAGCAGAGATTATATTGACATATAAATTAAAAGAAAAACTTTCTGCAGGCCAAATACAAAATGTAGCGCACGACATGCTGGAGGATAAGATTGCTGAAGAATATCCTGATATTTCAATGCACTACGCCCTATTTAATATTAATCAACTACTATACGCGGCATACAACGGTAAATTCCCGCGTACATTGGCATCGGTCATCACATTCGAACTCAAGCTTGCAGAAAGCATCGAGGTCTCAAAAGAAATTGTCTTGCGGACTATGAGTGATTTGCTCACGGAGAAAAGCCTTTTAAAAAGATTATTCGACGACCAACTAGACGCCAGTGAGGAGTTGACGGACGCGAACAGTGTTATTTGGGAATTGAAGCACAAAGAAGCAAATACTTATAAATTAATAACGTCAGATTATTGGCTCAATCGTGAAGATTTTGGAAAGCAAGAACATTCGGGTGTGCTGCGTGACGATGAAATTCACGACTCGACTAAAGATTAATATGAAATTAAACTTAACATGCTAACAACCTTCTAAAATGAGACCGGACTCGGACTTAAAATTGATCATTGATCATCTGGAACAAGAAGCAAAATATCTTGAAAAGCAGCGAAATGAACATATTGCCGAATGGGATCTGATCGGAGCCGATGCCTTCCAAAAATCTCTTATTCACACGAATAGAAAGCTTCGCATCCTTAAGAATCTGGAAAACCCAAACTACAATCGTATTTCGGATTGTCAGTTTAGTATTCAAAACATAGAAAGAATTATTAAAGAACCTATCGATGATTTTGACAGTTTAGGATTATTAGATGAACAAAAGAAAAAATATATGCTTGATCATGTGAGAGAATCAAACATGAGACGCAAGGAGACTTTGGAAGAAGAGATAAAAGAATTAAGCAGCAGGCCAGTCAAAGAAAGACCAGATGATGATCAAGTTCTTGAATTGTTGGATGACTTAAAGCTCGGAGTGATCAATCAGCTAGAATTTGAAATCTATCCAGAACACATATCGCTAATTCTTGATTATAGATTTGACGAGTTAATACTAACAATCAAATTTCATAGTAGTAATTCAAAGAAATCATATTTTTTTTATCAAAATAAAATCGAATTAAAGAAAATTGGTTTCGATGAAAATACTTGGCAATTGGCTATAAAATCATTTAAAGAGACTAAAAATCTCAGAATATTAGAGATCCTATCTATTATTTACTTTGATGTTTTTCTTCTAGAGGGAAAAATATCGCGAAATGTACACATTTCGTGACGTGTGAAGATGGATAGTTCATGACCTAATTTAACGTCTGTAATTGGCTACGACAAATCCAAAAAATTATCCAACACACCAGATACGATGCTAACAACGGCAGCTAAGGCCAATGCCCACCAAAAGTTTTTCACTTTAAATCCTGGCAAAAACCAATCGGCCACTTGAATTAATATCGCATTGAGCAACCAGTTAAATATCCACAGGGAAAGAATACCAAGCGTGGCTATCTTCAAAACGGTACCTAGTGTCACGTCTAAAATAGCGACGACAATGGCGACAATGAATGCTTGAGGTATATTTTTCATCGAAACACCTTTCAACAAATATCCACCTGCCAAAAATGCAACACCGGCTATAAGTAATTTAAAAATCATAAATAATTATTTTTTTTGAACTACCCAAATCGATCCATCATTCCTTCGACCAGTTCGTCACTCAAATTACTAATGGATAGGCGATCGGAGGACATTTGTCTTTCGATATAATCCATGACCGTTTCAAATGTTAAATCATCTACTGTGCCACCATGTTTAAAATGATGATGATACAACTCACCCATAGCCGTAGTGGTAATGCTGACGAGCGTAGCTTTTACTAAAGCCTCACCCAATAGCTTTTCAAACTTGGTATTTGTGGTCAGTTGATTAATCGCTAATGCAATTAATGAAGTTACTGCTGCGGTAACAATACTCGAAATCAAGATACTCTGTCGGTTATCGATCCGAACATTGTGGATATTAGCCAATTTTTCGATCATCTTTACCTGAATCACTACGGACCCTATGGAGTCCACCAGCGGTATAGGTAATGCACTTAGCGCCGATGCCTTCGCAACATTTTCAGCAATTAATTTCTGGATCGACTCTTCTGTCATATATGTTTCTGTCATGCTCTTGAATAGGTTCGGGCTGAAGTAGAACGAATGTGTTTATTGTGTTTTACACTCAAACCATATTGTTCATCCCAACACCGCTTGGTTATTGAATGTTGAATTTAAGAGTCGTTGAAGCGGTCTATTTGTTCATCGACTAATAAACAATTTTTTCATATGATATGTATAAAGGCAGGACGCCTACTGTGAATATTGTAAATTAGCATTTAGATGATTTGTGAACCATCGGCGTTATTAGACCTTATTCATACTGCTAATTATGCAATATAAATGTTGCCCTCAACTTTTGATAGGCTTGTTCTTAGGACTAACATGCTCAGCTCAAAATATAATTGTCAAGCCGTACTTGCAAGACGCTTCTCCGATAGAAATGGTTATTATGTGGGAGGCCGACGACACTGGAAGCGGAAGGGTTGATTACGGGACATCTCCATTTAATTTAAATCTGTCTCAACCGAGCACAAGTCAAACCGGATCGGGTTCTTCACGGATACATACTGCTCAACTTTCATCTCTAGCTTCTGGACAAAAGTATTACTATAAAATTTCGATGGCTGGCGGGCAAACTAGCAATTTGTATAGTTTCGTTACGACTCGCAGTCCTGAGCTAGAATATCCGACACAATTAATAGCTATCTCCGATATGCAACGTGACGGGAGTCACCCAAATAAGTTTCAAGAAATTATTGAATCTGGTATTGTACCAATTATTTATGATGAAATAGGTGCTTCATTAAATGATCTTGAAGGCATTTTAATTCCTGGTGATTTGGTGCCTACCGGCGGAAGTTATTTTCAATGGAAAGATTATTTTTTTAATCCCGCCGAAAGTTTGTTCCCATATGTGCCAATCTATCCTGTACCCGGTAATCACGAATATTTCGGAGGTGGTTTGCCAAATTTTATAAAGTACTTTACGTTACCTGACAATGCTCCAATAGGGTTAGAAGATCAATGTTGGTTTAAAGATATTTCGAATGTGCGCGTAATAGGACTTAACTCCAATAGTGCTGCTGCCGATCAATCAACGCAGATCGAATGGTTGTCACAGGTTTTAGCTTCTGCATGCTCTAACCAGGATATTGATTTTGTATTTACGCAGTTGCACCACCCTTTTAAATCTGAATTATGGACACCTGGGGAAAATGATTTTACGGGCCGAGTCATCGATTCGCTCGAACAGTTTACCTCTCAATGCAATAAACCGTCTATTCATTTCTTTGGACATACACATGGATATAGTCGCGGCCAATCGCGCGATCATAAACATCTTTGGATCAATGTCGCAACGGCTGGCGGGGCAATCGATAATTGGGGCGAATTTCCAAACGCCGATTATGAAGAATTTGTAAAAAGTCAAGATGAATATGGATTCGTGCTCATCGATGTCGAAGCTGGCCCTGAAGCGCAATTTACCATCCGCCGATATTCACGTGGAGATCAAGATACGATCATTGACAATCAAGTTCGTGACGAATTAATCATTTATAAAATTAACTATCCACCCGAGCAACCTATAAATATTTATCCTCAACAAGGAGATACCATTTTATCTTCATGTATCCTACTAAAGGCTTCCGAATTTAATGGTATCCCAGACAGTATTCAAGCTGCGCATTGGCAAATAGCTCAGAATGCCAATTTCACTGATTCAATTGTGATATCAAAATGGTTGCAAAATGAAAACTTTTACTTTGAAGAAAACCTGCAAGCCGGCGATGATTTAACAGATGCATCATTTAGTGGGTTGCCGTTGAACGAATTATTGTCATGGCGGGTGCGCTATCGGGATCAACACTTAAACTGGAGCCCTTGGTCAACACCTACCACATTTTATGTCACGAATAGCGTCGATACAATATCCGGGAATTTAATTCAAAACCGGGGAGCAGAATCTGGTACAACCAACTGGATAGGAGACATCGAATCGCTCGAAAATGCTGAGTGCAATTCTGTGAGCCCTTTTGCAGGTGCGCATAACTTTGCGGTGGGTGGCGTTTGTGCAAATGAAATGAATGTAGGTCTAGCATATCAAGATATTGATCTTTCCCTATTTATTAATAGTATCACTACAGGTCAGGCACGTGCTCGGTTCGGTGGATATCTACGAAATTTCAACGGTTCGGATCTGCCGGAAGTGTATGTTGAATTTTATCAAGGACAAAATTTAATCACCACGACGAATAATATATCATCTAATCAAAGTATGTGGCTATTAAGTGAGACCGAAGTTGATGTCCCAACTAATACTGACAATTGTCGACTATATTTAAAAGGGACGCGCAATGCGGGCTCCGATAATGACAGTTATTTCGATGAATTAATGTTTCAATTAGTTGACAATGTGTGTTCAGACTGTTTTGGAGACTCCAATGTCGATCAGGATCAAGACGGGTTTTGTGACGACCTCGATTGTGACGATTTTAATAATTCAATTTATCCAGGCGCTTTAGAGCTATGCGATAGTTTGGATAATAACTGTGACGGGTTGGCCGATTTTGGAGAAGTCGTCACATGGACAGGCGCCGGAACTTCCCAATTGTGGGGAGAGTCCGCAAATTGGGACCAACAAATGGTTCCGCTGGCGTGTCAGTTTGTTGTCATCGGCGCGTCTGCTTTAGTCATCGTCGATGGTGTGCATGCTTGCAAGGGTATTGTTTCACATAATTCAAGCCAGATTGAAATTCTCCCACAGGCATACTTGAATGTAGACAGTCGCAAGGACAATTCGATTGTCCCGGCTTTTATTGAAGGATTGCTAGAGGTGAATGGGCGTTGGGAGGTGCGGTAGACGGATAATAAACCAATAAAAAATTACAGTCCCGGTTTTCTTTTTTTTCGATGAAAAATCTCAGTAATTTCATAGTGTAGAATTCAATAAATCACGTTTCCTAATAATATATCTCAAACCCTAGACAGCGTTTTATAGTTAAGACGTGTCTATAGATTATATCGTTTAAAAGAAATATTGTCGTGTGTATTAGGGGCCTTTTCTCCAATACTCTTAATCTACTTTGACAGCATCTGCTACCTCAAATGGTATAAAAAGTTCAATGTCAGATCGCAGGGATTACTAGAATCTATTTAGATCTTGGTTACTTTGAAAAATCCAGGCGATCTGATGTTTTTTTGTCGAGAAATCAAATTTATTGAGTTGCTCTTCCTGTGTTACTTTCTATTTTCAAGAGCCCTTCTCGTCTAACAAAATTATATCTACGTTATTTTTTCGTCTACTTTCTACGCCATGAACATTAGATGACTGTTTCATCATATGATTGCTTCGTTTCAGAACATACATCTGCGATCGGTTTCAAAATTTTTATACCTTTATTCTCATGAAAAAATTTATAGTATTTCTCCTGTTTACATGTGCAACATGTTTTTTCAACGTTAGCGTGGCGCAAGAATCAAAGTATGAAGAAGATCAGTCTTTAAATCTTAATTTAAACAACTCCGAAGATAATTTAACAGCCTTCATAAAAGCTCGTGCTTCATTGGTCGAAGGAGAGGAAGTGATATTTTATGCGAAAGGAGATATTTATGGATTTGTCAATGGCGATCGCGACAAGGCATTGATGAGTTTTGAAATGTACAATATCGCACGTGCAAATAAAGATGAAAACGGAGGATACGTATTGCTCTCGCGCGAAGTCGGTGTGTATAAAGACATTCGTTCTGGAAAAATCCTCGAGTCCTTTGTCAATCCATATACGCAGGAAAAAGTTGAAGTCGTGCATGTATGGAACGATCCGGTCAATCAAAAATTTACATTAAAAAGCGAATACGGTGAATGGAGCATGAATCACACTTCTTTAGGAAAAGATCGCATATGTATGAATGCAGACATTTTTCTAACTTATCCTTCGCCATTGCCTGTGGCTTCATATCCTAAAAATTCACAAGACGATATGTATGAAGCAGCAGAGTTATTTCAATTCTATTTTTCACGTACTGATATGAATAATCCAAATTTGAATTCTATTCCTGTTGAGATATCATGGACACGCATTGGACCGTGGCTTCCATGGATGAACATGGGGCAACGTCCTGGAAATATGGTTTACCATTGCACGGGATATAAATTAATGGGTGATGACTACGATGAGTTACCAGCAGCCTTCATTGATTATATAAAGTCAACTAAACCAGAATTTACAAATGCCCCAGAAGTATATTCCAAGCCTAATGAAACAAGTTGGACTTATTTCAAAAAAATAAACCCAATCGGTGAAATGAATGACGAACCAAATCCGGGGGAAGCTGAAAAGATGAAAATCGAACAGCGTAGGCAAAAAACTAACTTGGAGAAAATGGATCGTAAAAAAATTATGCAAGGAGCGGAAATCAAACGACGTGACGCCATGAAAGAAGAGGACAACGACGAATGAATAACTAATTATCGTACTATCCGACTTCCGTAACGTCAATTACAAACTATGATTTAATTTAGACCACCGCTTCCATAATTCGCTTGCAGATAAGGGAACTCACATTTTATATATAGCATTTGGTTATTCATCAACTGTTGAAAAGATTGAATAGCGAATTATCTCAATACGTCGTAGGTATAGCAAACCAATCTTTTGCTTTGATTATCGCTAAAATTCAGTGTTTCCTCAATCGAAACGGGAACTCAAGTTTTGACCTGAACCGTTTGATTGTTGATTATAGGAATTAAAAAACTGAACGTCACAAATTTTTTTTTTGCAAGTAGACTGAAACTCAAATGATCATTTGATTTCTGGTTAGAAGTTTAAAGAAAAATCTCCAAAAATCTCAAATTTAATTATTCTACATACCGCACAAGCTTTCCAACCATCTAACTCGAAACTTCTTCCCGACTCAAAAACCACTTAGATATCAAACCTTAAACTTTAAGCATTGAACCTTGAACCTTGAACCCCGAACTAGTTTTCGCCAGTTGAGAGTTGATCCTGCATTTTTGTGTTTATTGATTTCTCTACAGGCTTGCATTGATTAAAAAAATAAGCATTTGATTCTTCACCCCAATTTGGTGAAATGTCCGAAGCAGGTTTGAATGCTGCGAATTTATCTTCCGCCATTTTAAATTGTTTGGCAGCATTTTTCTTGCCACCTCCAAACGCTGCTGGCGTATAAAACAAATTCTGTCCTTTTAAATAATGTGGACGAGGATTCGTTGGGTCAGCTTTGATTGCTTTGTCTAATTGGGCAAAAGCCATAGGCGTATATTTTGCACCGTTCGCCATCGGATTAGGCCATATGTGCGCCATATAGATATAGCCCTGAGCCGTCAACACTTCAGAATTGTCAGGAGCGATTTCTTTCGCTTTATTCAATGAAGCTTGCGCCTTATCGACATAGCTCATAATCTCACCTCCACCTTTTTGTAATTCTTTAGTGGCCATATAGACATATGCCAAAGATGAATAATATGATGGTAGCCATTCGCTTTTTTCCACGGTAGCCACACGTTCCATTTGATTTGCGGCATCCTGAAGCTGCTCCATCGAAGCGTTATAGTTGATGTTAGCAATGTTCTTGCTCATCATTTCTTGGTATTGAGTATTTTGAGCCATGAGGCCCATAGTCGTCAATAAAAGGATAAAGCAACTTGTAATTAACTGTTTCATAAGCGTATAGATAATTTTATAGTTTTAAAATAGACTTCTGTTTTTATGGTTTATACTCGGCATGTAAACGGAATAAAAAAGCCCATTCGGATTTCATGCCGGTATAACACGTATAACGCAAACAAGGTCAATCTGGTTTCACTTGTTCGTCTTTATCAAATTTTTGACCAATCGACACAAACATGCCGATGAAAAAGAATCGCTTCGCATCCGGTTTGACGGCATAGCTTGGAAACATGCCATCCATATTTGGTGTGGGCGCAAATCGATACCCAAAGGTGTTATCAAAGCCAAATATATTAGACACAGATGCAAAAACAACGGTAAAGTTGCCTTTAATATTCGTTAAATAACTGGCATTTATACTTACGTCTTGAAATGGTTTTGTTCGCTCTTGGTTAAAACCCGGTAGATTAGGATCGTTGTATGGTCGACCACTTCCATAAGAATATGTGGCATTTAAGGATGTTGTGATATCTTTTAACCAATATTTGAATACACAGGAAAAATTATGCGTCGATGCGAAAAACGGTGTTGCCGTCGTCGGATAATCTAGATAATCTCGCTCTGTATCTAAATATGAATACGAAATCCAATAATCACCATATGTCAACGTTTTGCGATCGCGAAAAAACAAATCTATTCCACGCGCATATCCGTCTCCTGAATTAGAACTCAACCATTGTTGATTTTCCGGATATTTTATCAAGTTGTCGTATTGTTTAATATATCCTTCCACACGTATGATCCGACTATCTTTATTATATTGATAATTGGCAATGTAATGTGTCGCGTTTTCAAATTCAACGCGTTCATTGAATTTCAATAGATCGTTGACGGGTGCTTGATAAAATTTACCGAATGCCAATGAAAACTGGCTTTTGGGCCCGGTCTTGTAGGCGAGGGATACGCGCGGTGCTGCGTTCCAAGCATCGAGCACCCCTGAGCGCTCCAACCGTCCTCCAATTTTGGCGGCAAATCTTCGTGTAAAATAAATATCAGATTCTACAAACCCTGCAGAATAATTTTCTTTTATCGTTGAAGGGAATGTGTTGTTTTCTCTATCTATAAATCGCTCATCGTATTTATTGTAAATATGTTCAACACCCATATTCAATGTGACATTATCATTCAAATAATGAATTAATTTAATTTTTCCTTGAGTCGTAATTTCATCAGAGGCGACCGAGAATAATTCATCCACATTTTGATCGTCGGTTGCGAAACTGACGCCTGTCATGAAAGACCACTTCTCTCCAAGCGCCTCTCTAAATGTAGAGTTTACATATAAATTTTGATTTTTTAATTCCAGCGAATTTGTTTGACCAATATCGATTAAATCCGCATATTGAAACTCAAGCCAGCTACTGGAATATGTGGCATGCAATTTATACATGCCGGTCTCTGAAGTTTTATGTCTGAATACGGCCTGACTTGAAACGCTTTGAAAAGGTTTTTCCCAATCTCGTTCTTGTGGCACAAGATTAATGTATGGGCCAAGATTGATATAGTTGGCATCCACGGAAAGTGAAGATTTTTCCCAAGCATGTGTATGGGCTAGTCCACCGCCGATTGACATTAAATTAATTCCAGTGGTCGTTTCGGTGGCGAGATCAACACTGTTTAGGATCAAAGCGGATGAGAGCGCCTGACCGAATTCTGCTGAATACCCACCCGTACTAAATAATGTGCCTTTGAATAAAAAAGGTGAAAATCGACCTCTTGAAGGTACGTCTGGGACAGTCGCGCCATACGGATTCTGGACTTTCAATCCATCGATGAAAGTAGCAGTCTCAGAAGCTGCACCTCCACGCACGAATAACTGCCCGGTTTCACCTACACGTTGCGTGCCGGGTAGGGTATTGAGCGCCCCAGCGATATCGGCAGCTGCACCGGCAGTCGTCACGATATCGAGTGAACTCAGAACCACACCCTTCTTTTCGTCGCTGGCCTCGAAGGCTCCTGCTGTGATGATAATTTCTTTCAAATTAGCCGCAGTAGGTTGCAATTTTATCAATAATTCCAGCGGTTTATTTTCAAGTGTGACCTCCGTTTCATAATCTTTGAATCCGATATATGTGATCACTAATGTTTGATCTCCAGAAGCACTCGTGCTGAACGTAAAATTACCATCTACGTCTGTAGACGTGCCATCGTATGTACCTTTCACAAACACATTCGCGCCAATGACCTCAGCACCTAAATCGTCTTTGACATGACCTGTTAGCTGACTTTGCGCGCTCATTGACCTAAATCCAATGATGAACAAAAAAAATAGTGAAAGGCGTAAAATTTGGATCATTATTGCTTGTGTCGTGATGGAATTACATCAAATATGCTCAAATTCAAATGAAGGGAGGCATCATTTTCAGACAAATACGGATATTTCATCGATGGATAAATTTCATAGTCAAAATATTGTCTACGCACGAAAAGTGTCCGGCCGCCACGAATTTAGGAACGAGACTTGACGTCATATTAAGTTTTTAATAGGATTACAAGCGATTGAATGGCTCTATATTTGCACGCATGTCATTTGATTTATTACATACGGCGGAAGGGACGAAGGCGCGAGCAGGAGTATTGGAGACTGATCATGGCGCTATTCATACGCCAATTTTCATGCCTGTCGGCACCCTTGGGACTGTCAAGCGTATCCAGCAGTACGAACTGAGCGATGAAATCAACGCTGACATAATACTTGGCAACACGTATCATTTGTATTTGCGACCGGGCATGGAACTACTGGAGCAGGCTGGTGGCTTGCACAAGTTCATTAATTGGGAGCGACCAATGCTGACCGATAGTGGAGGTTATCAAGTATATTCTCTGGGAGATCGTCGGAAAATCACCGAAGAAGGTGTTATTTTTTCATCGCATATCGATGGTAGCAAGCACACGTTTACTCCAGAGAATGTCATGGATATTCAGCGGACGATCGGTGCTGATGTGATCATGGCCTTTGACGAATGCACGCCATATCCTTGTGAAAAGACATACGCTGAAAACAGCATGCATATGACTCATCGATGGCTTGATCGATGTATGAATCAATACGCAAGTCGAAATAGTTTGTATGGGCATCGACAGATTTTGGCACCGATCGTGCAAGGTAGTGTCTATCCGGAGTTGCGTCGTCAGTCGGCCGAATATATCAGCAATGCCACGAGTGAAGTGTATGCGATTGGCGGATTATCTGTTGGCGAACCGCACCAAGATATGTATGCTATGACTGACTTATGCACTGATATCTTGCCAAAGGCCAAGGCGCGTTACCTCATGGGCGTAGGCACACCGATGAATGTGCTAGAATGTATTGATCGTGGTATTGACATGTTCGATTGCGTATTGCCAACTCGAAATGCACGTCATGGTCTTCTGTATACAGAAAATGGAATCATCAATATCAAGAATAGTAAATGGAAAAATGATTTTTCTCCACTAGAAGTAGGTGGTGCTCATCGCGTAGATGACCATTATTCAAAAGCTTATGTGAGACATTTATTTTCAGTTAATGAAGCGCTGGGTCAACAAATAACGAGTCTACACAATATTGCCTTCTTTTTAAAAATCGTTAGAGATGCCCGACAGCATATATTGGCTGATACATTTTTAACGTGGAAAAACGACGCAGTCGAACGATATGCGAAGCGACTTTGATGGAATAACTTGATATGTTTAAAATTCTTGACAGATATATAATTAAAAAATTCCTCGGAGCATTCTTTTTTACAAGTTTGCTGTTCAGTTTAATTTCAACTGTAGTTGATTTTTCTGATAAGGTGGATAAGTTTGTTAAAGCAGATATGTCGGCCAAGCAAATTTGGCTTGAATATTATTTGAACTTTATTCCATTTATTAATGGAGTGCTATGGCCATTGTTTTCATTGATTGCCGTCATTTTTATAACCTCTCGATTGGCAAAAAACGCTGAAGTCATTTCTATATTAAATGCTGGTGTAAGCTACTGGCGTTTTTTGCGGCCGTTTTTAGTTTCAGCTCTGATTATAGCGACGTTGCATTTTTTTGGAAATCATTTATTGATTCCACACAGTAATAGTATTCGCTATGGAATGGACACCGAGTTTCTTGGAAAAAATAAAGAAAAAGGCAATTCGCGTGATGTCCATGTTTTCATATCGGAAGATAGCAAAGTATATGTGCGCAATTATTTTCGTAGAGACTCGAGTGCACGCGTAGTACGTCTAGAAAAATTTCAAGATAATCGGCTCGCGGGATATCTCAAGGCATCACGTATGCAATTGACCACACCACCAAATTCATGGACGCTTGAAAATGTGCAACGCCGGACGATTGATCTTGATGGCAATGAGCACATCGGGCCTATGATACCGAAATTGGACACGACCATTAACTTATTTGCAACAGACTTCACGTTTCGTGTACATGATAAAGAAGGGATGGTCTCTCAGCAACTCATCGATGCGATTAGAAAAGAGAAATTGAAAGGTGCAGGAAACAGCTCGCTTTTTGAATTTGAATTACATCGCAGGACATCAGAACCGTTTACGATATTAATTCTTACCATTATCGGTGTGGCGATAGCTTCCAGGAAAGTACGTGGAGGTATTGGTCTCCATTTGGCCATCGGCGTATTTTTAGGTGCACTGTATATTTTTATCAGCAAGTTTGCGTTTACTTTCGCCGCGAATGATCAAATATCTCCATTGCTAGCGGTTTGGATTCCCAATATTTTATTTTCGATTGTTGCAGCATATTTAATCTTAAAAGCACAAAAATAAAAAAGCCACCAAGCTTGCGCGAGATGGCTTTTTATTTTTATTTGACAACGAACTTTACTTTTCCATGCACTTTGAATAATCAACTGCATGAAGAGCTAAATCATACCAACTGACTTCTGCGTCCTCGTATAACTTAATAAAATCCTTCCCGCAGTCACCCCAAAGAGCAACGAATTCTTCGTCGTATTCTTTCTTTTTGACTAAATATGCCGGATCATCACCTTTCATAACGTAATATGATTTTGCGTCTCCTCCAGCCATTTTAATGCCACCCACACCCCATGACGTTGTTTCTTTTGCTCTCGGGTCGTGGTAAATCTTAACATTTTTACTAAATGTTGGATTCAATAGCTGCATCATTAATCTTTCAGTCTTTTTCTTCAATTTAACCGTCGCATTTTCATAGTATGCGTATCCGTCCTTTAATAAATCACTTTCGATCGCTGGATCATCCCACTGCTGCATGTCAGTTGCGAAGTCCATTTTTTGATTTAATTTTTCAAGACCAGAAATCGGTAAATACATGAAATCGATATCTTCTGCATCAATTTTATGTTTTTTTCCTGCGAAATCTTTGATTTTTACTTCTTCGATGAGGCCTTTATTTCGATCTAAAGACTTCATGTTGCCCTCGATCTTTTTACCATCTTTTAGAGTGATAAAAGAGGTCTTTTTTGATGACACCGTAAACGATGGTGTCACTAATTGTTGTGCACTTGTTGTAAATGCAAATGCGACCAATATCGCAAGTGTTAAATTTTTAAACATATTAATAATGTGTTATTGTGAATTGTCTACTCGTACGATTTTCGACATACTCGCCTTACTCTATTGAGGATTTTCAGGTGTCTCCATAATTTGAAATTAGCTCAGCGATGATTTGACCATCTGAGCAATTAATTTATTATCAGCTCGTCCGGCTACTTCTTTGCTCGCCATTCCCATGACTTTCCCCATATCTTTCATCGTCGAGGCGCCAGTTTTTTCCATGATTGATTGAATAATAGATTTTAGTTCATCATCACTCAATTGTTCTGGTAGATAATTAGAAAGCACTTCGATTTCTTCGCGTTCGGTCACAGCGAGGTCTTCTCGGTTTTGCTCATTGTAAATAGCTAGAGAATCCTGCCGTTGTTTAATAAGCTTTTGTACTAATTTAATTTCTGTTTCTTCCGTGATTTCATTGCCACTGCCATCTGTTTCCATGAGCATGATAGCGGCTTTTATCGCACGAATACCGCGAAGTGCTTTTTGATCTTTTGCGCGCATCGCGGTTTTGAGATCTTGATTTATTCTCTCTTTGAGTGTCATTTTATAATTTTAATTATCTGTTTGCCAATTTGTTCAACACACGGGCGATTAAGCAAGTTCCTCACGGATTTTATTCAATGCAGAGCCTGCACGAATCCAATCGATTTGTGCCACATTATATGTGTGATTGACGTCAAATTTGTCTTGTGTATCATCGCTGTGCCGCAGCACGACTTGTAATGGTTTTCCTGGCGCCATATCCTCCAACCCTATGATGTCAATAAAGTCATCTTGCCTGACAAGATCATAATCATTTGGATTGGCAAATGTCAATGCTAGCATCCCTTGCTTTTTCAAATTTGTTTCATGAATACGCGCAAATGATTTAACGATGACGGCATTTACTCCTAAGAATCGCGGTTCCATTGCTGCATGCTCACGCGAAGAACCTTCTCCAAGATTTTCTTCTCCGAAAACCACAGTACCTATACCAGCGGACTGATATGTGCGCGCAGAATCAGGAACTGCCATGTAATCATTCGTGATCATGTTGAGCACTTTATTGGCCTCATCATTGTAGGCGTTGATCGCTCCGATATAGCAGTTATTTGAAATGTTTTCCAAGTGTCCACGGAATTTCAACCAAGGACCGGCCATCGATATATGGTCAGTTGTACATTTCCCCTTTGCTTTAATAAGTGTGCGCATCCCAATCAGATTTTCAGCTTTAATCGGCTTAAATGGTTCCAATAATTGAAGGCGATCAGATGACGGATTGACAACTACATTCACACCGCTACCATCTTCTGCCGGTGGGATGAAACCAGCGTCCTCAACATCAAATCCGCGTGGAGGTAACTCAATACCCGTCGGTGGATCAAACATGACTTCCTCTCCGGCTTCATTGACTAACGTATCCGTCAACGGGTTAAATTTCATACTACCTGAAACAGCCATTGCGGTTACAATTTCCGGTGATGCGACAAACGCATGCGTGGCTGAATTACCATCATTTCGTTTGGCGAAGTTTCGATTGAAAGATGTGATGATAGAGTTTTTTCGTGTCGGGTCATCCATATGCCGCGCCCACTGTCCGATGCATGGCCCGCAAGCATTTGCCAAGACCACGCCACCAATTTCTTCAAATGTATCGAGTAATCCATCGCGTTCAACAGTATAGCGAATAAGCTCAGAGCCCGGTGTTACCGTAAATTCTGCTCTCACTTTTAATCCTTTTTCCTTGGCTTGTTTTGCCAAAGAAGCGGCCCGAGTGATGTCCTCGTAAGATGAATTTGTACAAGACCCTATGAGTCCAACTTCCAACACTGGTGGATAATCATTGTCTTCTACAGCCTTTGCAAACTCAGATATAGGCCACGCTTTATCTGGTGTGAATGGACCGTTCACGTGTGGTTCGAGTGTCGATAAATCAATTTCTATGACTTGATCAAAATATTTTTCAGGGTCAGCATAGCACTCCGTATCACCAGTGAGATAGTCTTTGACGCTATCCGCTAGTTCTGCTACATCAGCTCGCTCTGTGGCATGAAGGTATCGGCTCATTGATTCGTCGTAACCAAAGATCGACGTAGTGGCGCCAATTTCAGCACCCATATTACAAATCGTTCCTTTTCCGGTACAAGACAGTGATTCGGCACCGTCTCCAAAATATTCAACAATAGCGCCAGTTCCGCCCTTCACGGTTAGTATACCAGCGACTTTCAAGATGACATCTTTCGCAGAAGTCCAACCGGAAAGTTTTCCTGTGAGTTTTATCCCGATTAACTTTGGGAACTTCAATTCCCAAGGCATTCCTGCCATGACATCAACGGCATCTGCGCCTCCGACTCCTATAGCGACCATACCTAGACCACCACCATTTGGCGTGTGCGAATCTGTACCGATCATCATTCCACCAGGAAATGCATAGTTCTCTAATACAATTTGGTGAATGATTCCTGCTCCCGGTTTCCAAAACCCAACACCGTACTTATTACATACAGAAGCTAAAAAGTCATAAACTTCTGAATTGACATTTTTTGCTGTAGCTAAATCCTTTTCTGCTCCTACTTCGGCTTGAATCAGGTGGTCACAGTGAACAGTCGACGGAGCCGCTACTTCCGAACGACCTGCCATCATGAATTGGAGCAACGCCATTTGTGCTGTTGCATCTTGCATAGCCACCCGATCCGGTGAGAACATGACATAGTCTTTGCCGCGTGTGTACTCTTGTAACGGTGATTCAGGGTGCAGATGGGTGTAGAGAATTTTCTCTGTGAGTGTCAATGGACGTCCCACTTTAGATTTAACTTCATCAACACGTTTGGCTATAGTGTTATAGTGCTTCTTAATCAATTCAATATCAAATGCCATAAGTCGTCGTTTTGTTATGTTGAAAATCGGGATGACAAAGATAGAAAACGAGAAGGACAGAAATGTTCAAGAGGTTTTGTGGGTGCATTTCATTTTGTCGTCAAAAGACAATTTATGCTCTACAATTAATGTGTTATGTCTGAGAGACCA